>VFSW01000308.1_pt1 | contig 69448 bp, 70 predicted proteins | sample 5358111 | NCBI WGS metagenome assembly VFSW01 (sample SAMN11554181, study PRJNA540505) | mine drainage metagenome | isolation source: sediment from site ElyBrook_90M | place: USA: Ely Copper Mine, Vershire, VT | collected 2017
GCCCCACCCACCCCGCCGGCCGCCGCCAGGCCTCCTGCAGGGGGGATGATCGGTGGAGCCTGACCTACGTCCTCAGGCGTCTCGAGGTAGGCGGGAGCTGCCGGAGGGGGTGGAGGAGGGGGAGGAGGAGGGCTCGGAGGGAGGCCACCCGGGGTGGCGCCCGGTCCGGCGCCGCCCTGCCATTGCTGCAACACGGGCGCGGCGGCCACGGGGGGCCGGCGGCGACGGCGCAGCAGTAGGAACGCCACAAGGAGCGCGGCGATCACCAGGACGGCGATTCCTCCGGCGAGATAGGGGCTGAAGCCGGTAGAGGAAGGGCTCTGGCCATACTGATTATTCGTCTGAGCCTGCACCACGCCCAGGTTGGGCGACAATGCGGCAGCGATGACGACCGCCAGCATGGCCGCTCCCAACAGTGCGGGAACGATGCGGCGGACGGGGCGAGTCGGCGCCATTCACTCCGACGGAGTATACCTTCCTACTTAGCGATGCTGACCGCCCTATGTAAACTTGATGTGGCGTACCGTGAGTTATACGCCGACAACGAGGCGGTGGCTCGACGCGCGGGCGGGCGGAGCTGCCCCGTCTGGGCGGATACGATTTTGAAGTTCGGCACGCTCGGGAGGCGAGGACCATCGTGGCGTTCCCGTACGTCGAAGTGTTCCTCGGACTCCTTCTGATCTACATGGTCTACTCAGTATGGCAGGGATTGGACGCTCGGATCCCGATCGGCGCGGCCCTCGTCCTGCTCGTCCTCACCGCGATCGTCGACGCCGTTGGCGCGACAGACTCGGCCAACACGCTCGCGGAGTACGTCTTCTTCCTGCTCGGCGCCGGGGTCGTCCTGTTGCTCGTCGAGCACCTGCGCGAGGGACGTCCGTCCCGGACCGTCACCTCCGTCGGTCTAGTTTCCTCGGCGCAGCCCATATCGGCCGAGGCGACGCACCCAGATCAGCCGGCGCCCCAACAGGCGCTCGACCGCCTCCAGCAGGAGTCGGTCCCCGTCATCGACGCTGCGGGTGAGCAGCACGAGGACGATGAACAGGCCCGCGATGGCGAGGCCCACAAGGGGCAACCCGAGGTACGAGACATCTGGTCCGAGGACGACCAGGGCCCCCGCGACCGGAACAGCGGTAGCGAGGAGTGGCAAGAGGAAGTGTCGACGGAACGGGTGCACATGGGCGAGGAGCGCGAGCTCCCCGAGGGAAAGCGCGACGAGGGTGATGTTGGCCCCGCTCCAGGCGATCGCCGCGCCCGTGTAGCCCAACGGCGGGACGAGGGCGATCGCTAGTCCGAGGTCGACGAGCCCGGCGACGACGGCGTTGTACATCAGGAGTCGGGTCTGGCCGTAGACGACCTGGGTGGTCGACGCTGGCCCACACAACGTCGTAACGAAGCTTCCCAGGACCGCGATCTGGAGAGGAACGATCACGAACGTGTAGTTCGACCCGTAGACGAAGCCGAGCGAACTGCTCGGGAGGAAGAAGAAGAGGAGGAAGAGCGGGAGCGATAGCAGAATCATCCACTTCGTGACCGTGGCGTACGTCAGCCCGATCGAGCCCGTGTCGTGCTGGCGCAGGAACTTCGTCGCCACGGGCAAGAAGATGTATCCCAGAGCACCGATCCCGATCTGGAGCAGCCGCGCGAGGGTCAGCGAGACCGCGTAGGTGCCGACCTCGGCCGGATGGTAGATCCCGAGGAAGACGGTGTCGCCGGAGCCCGACACGCTGCTCATGATCCCCACGACGAAGAGCGGGGCCGCGAATCGGAGCAGGCGCCCGACCGCCTCGGGCGCCCGGGGTCCAGAAGCGAGATGGCGGGGGAGCCGTCGATAGGCGTAGACGACCAGCAACAGCAACGTCACCGCATTCGCCGCGGCGTACGCGACCAGCGCCTCGCCGAAGGAGAGCCCGTAGGTCGGAAGGAAGACCCCGACCCCGAGGAATGCCACGAACAGCGCGGGAGTGACGATCTGGACGAAGAGGGCGTTCGGGAAGACGTCCTCGAACCCCTGAAAGATCGAGGCGATCATCGTCGCGATGATCGACGTGCCGATCGCCACCGAGAAGAACTCGAGCGCGAGGCCGAGCTCGGGCTCTCCGAGCGCCCGCGCGATCGCCCCGGAGAAGACCCAGAGGACGAGGGAGCTCGCGAACGCAGCGACGCTGCCAATGGCCAGGCTCGCGCGGACGATCGCCCGACGCTCGTCGTCGGTCCCGGCGTAGGGGATGCTGCGGGCGATCGCGCTCGGCAGCCCGAGCGTCCCGAACGCGGAGAGGATCCCCGCGAGCGAGAGGCCGAACGAGAAGGCGTTCCAGTCGGCGGGCGAGATGCCGCGGACGATCACCACGCGCGAGACGAAGGTGAGGCCTACGAGGCAGAGCGTGGCGACCAGCAGAAAGAGGGTTCCCCGAGTAACGGTGGACAGTCCCTCGCGGACGGCCGAACCGGACTCCGTGGCCACGAAGCGCTCCGGCGACCGGCTCCCCTCGGACGGTAAATAGCTAGCGATTGATTCGCCGGCAGGGTTCTTAAAGCGGCCCGCGGGTCGCGGTCGCGTGGCGTTACCCGGTCCGGCCGGTGCAGAGTGGGCGACCGCGCTTCTCCTCTGGGCCGTTGTGGCCGCCGTCCTCGGAGAGCCCCTCCGCCACTTCGCGGGCCGGTGGGTCACCACCTGGCGGCAGCCCGAGCCGATCGAGCGCTTCGTTCTCGACCTGTACCTGGGTGGGGCAGTGCTGTACGTGCTCGCCGCGGTCCCCTTTGGCTTGTTCGTCGCCCCGGTGGTGCTCGGTCTTCCGGTCGTGGCAGCGGTCATCGTGCTCGCCCTCGTCGCCCGCGCACGCCGGGCGGGAGCGACCCCCGACCTCCTCGTCGGGGCTCTGGGGCGGCTCGTCCGGCCGACGTATCTCGTCGTCCTCCTCTCGGCCTTCGCGCTCTACGTCCTCGAGCTCGTGGTCGCGCTGCCGGTCGGCACCGGCAACACGTTCGACTCCGGCCTCCTGACGACGTACACGGCTCTCCTTCTCCAGCACCACGCGATCCCGCTCTCCTTCCAGCCGTACGCCGCCCCGGCGATCCTCTACCCTCAGGGCACGACGGTCTGGCTCGGCTGGGCCCAGGTGACCTGGGGCCTCCCGCCGGCCCGGGCGAGCCTGCTCGTGACCCCGCTGTTCTTCGCGCTCGCCCCCCTCGGGGCCTTCGTCTTCGGCCACCGCTGGTTCGGGACCGAACGCGCCGGTCTCGCTTTCGCCCTCACCATCGCTTGGCTTGCACCCTGGACTCGAGGGCTGGTCGGCGGCAGCAACGACTTCGTCTTCGCCTTTCCCCTGGTCTTGCTACTCGCGGGCCAGGCCGCCGCGTGGTTCCGCACTCCGCTCCTCTCGGCAGGGAACGCCGTCGGATTCGGACTGCTCGTGGGCTACTCGGCGGCGATGAATCCCGTCGGGGCGGAATGGCTCGTCCTCACGGTGCTCATCGGCACGGTGGCCGCCGGGCCGACCCGACTCCGCGCCCTGATCTCGAGGCTTGGCCGTTGGGGGCTCGCTGCGGGAGCGAGCCTGCTTGGCGTGGTGCCGTCGCTCTACGTCCTCGTTCTTGGCTATGCGAGTCCTGGGTTCGTCCCCGGCGCTGCCGCCGCGCCGGCCGGCTCGCCGAACGGGATCACGCTCGCGCAGCTCCTCGGGAGCATCGACCCCTTCCTTTTCCGGCCCCAGGATGTCCAACTCTCTCCCGTTCCCGAGCTCCGGTTCGAGCTCGCGGTCCTGATCGTGATCGGCCTTGGCCTCCTCGTCCTGGCCCGCCCCGGCTCGGCCCTCGAGCGGTACCTGGCCGGGTTCCGACGCTTCGCCCTGGTCGCCGGGGTCGTGATCACCGGCTTGCTCGGGGTCCTTCTGCTCGCCTCCGCGTCCGTCCCGTTCGCCGTAGCGGTCGCGGCGATCACCAGTGAGGGAGAGCTCTCCGCGTGGGTGCTCACACTGTACGCCTTTGTCGCGGCATTGCCGCTCGTGCTCGCCCTCGAGCGTTTCGTGGGATGGCTGGACAGTCTGCGACCGGCGCCCCCGACGACCGCGCGGCCCGTTCGTCGACGGGCCGTCGGCGTGGCGCCGAGGCTCGACCCGACCCGGGCGATCGTTCCCCTTGCGGTCGCCCTCCTGATCGTCGTCCCGGGGGTCGTGCTCACTCCTACCGCCCTTCCCCCCGTCCTGGCGACCCTCTACGGGGACTTCGGTCGCGTGAGTGCGGACGACCTGCAGCTCCTCGAGTACGCGGGTACTCACCTCCCTCCCGGCGCCCGGGTCCTGATCGCGCCGGGGAGCGCGGGCGACTTCCTCCCGGGGTACGCCCCGAACGTCGTGCTGCTCTACCCTCTCATTCCGGGCTTTCCGTGGACGAATCGCTCCTACAATCTCGTCGTGGCCGAGCTTTCGAACGCCACGATGGATGCGCGAGGTCGGGCTGCCCTTATGGCCCTTGACGTCGAGTTCGTCGTCGTGACGGGCAACAACACCGTCCTCTGGCCGGCCTTCTCCCCCCTGCCGCTCCTTGCGGACCCGGGGACCTTCCCGCTGCTTCAATCCTACGGGAGCGCGTACCTCTTCGGCGTGGGGGCTGGGGCGTGAGCCGCCAACGCGCCGGTCAGACGAACTCGTCGAGGAGCGCGTCCTTCCCGTGGAGTCCGGCGGGCTGGAAGGCGAGCGGCCCAGCCGACAGAACCTCCTCGAGCTCCTCGTACGTCGGGCGGTCCACGCGATAGAAGAGCCCGATCGGGATCTTGTCGCCCCACTCGAGCGAGCGCTGCCAGGCGGCCACGAGGTCCGCGGGGTCGTGCCCCGCGCTCTCGAGCTTGTAGACACGCTGCCGGAAGAAATCGAACGTGTTGATCTTGTTGTACGTCACGCACGGGCTAAAGACGTCCACGAACGCGAATCCCTTGTGCTGGATCCCGTTCGCGACCAGGTCGGTGAGGTGCTTCACATCACCAGAAAATCCCCGCGCGACATACGTCGCGCCGCTCGCGAGCGCGAGGGCGATCGGGTCGATCGGGTTCTCGATCACTCCGTTCGGAGTCGATTTCGTCTTTTGGCCCATCGTGGACGTGGGGCTCGCCTGGCCGGTCGTGAGCCCATAGATCTGATTGTCCATGGTCACGTAGGTGAGGTCGACGTTGCGGCGCATCGCGTGAACGAAATGGCCGGCGCCGATCCCGAATCCGTCCCCGTCCCCGCCGGTTCCGAGTACCGTGAGCCCATGATTGGCCCAGCGGATGCCCTCGGCGACCGGAAGGGACCGACCGTGGATCCCGTGGAACCCATAGGAGGAAAGGAAGTGCGGGAGGTTCGACGAGCAGCCGATCCCCGAGACGACCACGACGTCGTGGCTCGGGATCCGGAGCCGCTTCAGCGCCATCTCGACCGCCGCCACGACGCCGAAGTCGCCGCAACCCGGACACCAGGTGGGCTTCGTGTCGGACTTCCCCACGGTCGGTAGGGGCGTGCCGATACCGGCCGATGGCGTCGCCGCAGAGCTCCCCGTCATCCTACATCACCTCGAGCGCCCGCGCGACAATCTCGTGCGGGAGGAACGGCTCGCCGTCGTACTTGAGCAAGCGGTTCGGAAGGTAGATCCCGGTCTCGGCGCGCAGCAGGCGACCGAATTGGCCGGAGTAGTTCCCTTCGACGAGCAGCGTGTTCCGGGTTCGGGCGAACGCCGCGAGGACCTTAGCGCCGTCGAGCGGGTAGACCGTTGGGAACCGAAGTAGGTTCGTCGTCCGGCCGCCGCTCGCGAGTTCCGTCATCGCGTCGCGCACCGCTCCGACGGTCGACCCCCACGCGACGAACGTGAGCGGAGCATCGACCGGACCCTCGAAGACCGGACCCGGCGCGCTCGCCGCGATGCCCGCGAGCTTCTTCATGCGCTTGTCCATCATACGCTGGCGCTCGGAGATCCAGCGGGGGATCCCGGCCCGGACGTCCGAGATGAGGTGCCCCCGTTCGTCGTGCTCGTCGGAGCCCGCGACGAACTGTAGGCCCGGTTGGCCCGGGATCGCCCGCGGGGAAACGCCCGAATCGGTGAACTGGTACCGGAGGTAGGCCGAGCCGTTCGAAGGTACCTGGAACAGCGAGGGGACGGGGACATCAAGGTCGATCTCCGTGCGGTCGACCGTCATGTAGTTCTCGGAGAGATGCAGGTCGCTCGCGACCAATATTGGGGTCTGCCACTCCTCCGCGAGACGGAAGGCGTCGATCATCGCCCGGTAAGCCTCCGCGGGAGTGGCGGGGGCGAGGATCGCCCGGGGGAACTCGCCCTGACCCGCACCGAGCATCAGGTTGAGGTCGCCCTGCTCCGTCTTCGTGGGGAGGCCCGTGGAGGGTCCCGAGCGCTGCGATTCGACCACGACGACCGGCGTCTCGGTCATGCCGGCCATTCCGAGCGCTTCGACCATGAGCGAGAAGCCGCCCCCGCTGGTCGCGGTCATCGAGCGCACGCCCGCGAACGACGCACCGATCGCCATGTGGATGGCGGCAAGTTCGTCCTCGGCCTGCTTGACGACCACGCCGAGCGAGGTCGAATGGGCGGCCATCCAGTGCATGATCGAGGTGGCGGGGGTCATTGGGTATTGCGAAAGGAACTTGCATCCGGCGGCCGCCGCGCCGAGCGCGATCGCTTGGTTGCCGGTCATGAGGAGCTTCGGAGCCCCGTGGGGGGAGAGCGCGCGAACGTTCCGGCCCGCGTGCGCCTCCGCAAAGTGGTAACCGTCCGCACTGGCCCCGACGTTCCAGTCGACCACTGGGCCGGCCTTGCTCCCGAACGAGTCGGTCAGTACCTGGTGCAGGAGCTCGAGCGGGATCCCCGCGAGGAAGGCGGTCGCCCCGATCCCGCCCCCGTTCTGCAGGATCGACTGGCTCGTGTACTTACGGGCGATCTCTAACGTCGGCACGGCGAGCGGGGAGATTCCCGTCGGCAGGTCCGCGGGAGCGAGCGGGAACTTCTCGGGGTCGAAGACCACCGTTCCTCCGGGCCGCAGTGCGGCCGCATGAATATCCACCGTCGACCGGTCGAGCGCGTACAGGATGTCGGCCCCATCCCCGGGCGATTCCGGGCGTCCGTCGGATGCCCGGGCCTGGAACCAGACGTGCCCGCCCCGGATCACCGACTGGTAGGCGTTGAGCCCGAAGACGTGGAGTCCCATCCGAGAGAAGCATCGAGCGACCGACTCGCCGATCGACTGGATCCCGTCGCCGGCCTGCCCCCCGACGCGGACCGCGATCTCGCTCATCCACCATTTCAACGACCGAGCGTATTAAGCGGTTGGGGCCCGGTGCATTGCAACGGGGTTTTTTTGAGGTGCCGGGCGTACTCCGGCAGCGTGGGCCGAGCTGGTGGTACGGTGCAGATCCTCCTCTTCGCCTCCGCCCGCGAAGCGGCAGGGCGGGGGGCGCTCGAGTGGCCCGTGCCACCCGGCGGACTGAGCGCCCGGGCGCTCGTCCACGCGCTCGAGGACCGATACCCTCGCCTGGGTCCGACGCTCCGGGCTTCCCGGTTCGTCCGCAACGGCCGCTACCTCGAAGACCTCAACGTGCGGCTAAAGGACGGGGACGAGTTCGCGGTGCACCCCCCGTACGGCGGGGGCTGAACATGAGCGTCCGCCTGACCGGGGAACCGCTGTCGGTGGACCGGGCGATGCGCGAGTTGGAGGCTCCTGGCCTCGGGGGAGTGGTACTCTTTGCGGGCCGGGTACGCCCCGACCCGGGCCGAACCGGTCCGGTCGTGGCGCTCATCTATGAGGCCCACGAGGCTCCGGCGCTCCGCGAGCTCCGGGAGATCGAACGGGAGGCGCGTCGTCGCTTCGGCGCAATGCGGATCGTGCTCTGGCACCGGGTGGGACGGCTCGGCGTCGGCGAGGTCGCGGTCGTGGTCGGCGCGGCCTGTCCCCACCGCGGTCCGGCGTTCGATGCGGCACGCTACCTGATCGAGGAGCTGAAAGCTTCGGTCCCTATTTGGAAGACGGAGCGAGCACGACCCGGGCGTCGACCGCGACGACCCCCTGCCCGGCGGGGAGCACGATCAACGGATTCAGGTCGAGCTCGACGACCTCGGGCAGGTCCATCGCGAGCTGGCTGACCCGCTCGATCACCTCCTCGAGCATCACGATGTCGCTCGGGGCCTCGCCCCGAACACCCTTGAGGAGCGCGAACGTCCGGATCGACTCGATCATGCGCCGGGCGGAGAGCGGGCGGAGCGGGGCCAAGCGGAACGTAACATCCCGAAGGATCTCGACGTAGATTCCCCCCATCCCGAAGACGACGATCGGACCGAAGTCGGGGTCTCGCTGGAACCCGACCAGGACCTCTTTGCCGCCGGCGACCTGCGCCTCGACCTCGAACCCTTCGATCCGCGCGGTCGGGGCCGCGGCCCGTAGCGATCGATGCATCCGTTCCCAGCCCGCCCGAAGATGCTCCCCGTCCTCGAGGCCCACGGCTACCCCTCCCACGTCCGTCTTGTGGGAGATATCCGGCGAAGCGACCTTGAGGACGACGGGATAGCCGATCTCCTCAGCGGCACGGATCGCATCCTCGACCGTCGTCACTCGGGCCACCTTCGGGAACGAGAGACCGTAGGCGGTGAGCAGGGAACGTGCGACGTACTCGGGCAGGACCGTTTCCCCGTCGTGGCCCGCCCGGTCGAGGGCCACCCGCACCGCGGTTCGATCGATCGGGAACGTACGAACGTCGGTGCGCGGCCGGGTGCGCCATGCGTGGTAGCGGGCGAGGCTTCCCAGCCCCTGGACCGCTTCTTCGGGGAAGGTGAATGCCGGTACACCCTCCGCCTCGAGGAACTCGACCTCGTGGGAGAGGTCGGTGAGGCCGAAGAGACAGGCGACGACCGCCTTCTCCGTAGTTCGCTTCACGTCGAGGATCGCTTGCGCGACCGACTGGCCGGTCATCGTGCCGGTCGGCGTCGCGATGACGAGCGCCCCGTCGATCTCGGGGTTCCCGAGGAGGGTGCGGAGCGTCTCGCGGTACTGCTCAGCGCCGACGTCGGCCGTCATGTCGAGGGGGTTCGAGAGCGCCGCGATCGTCGGGAGGCGGGGGGCGAGCTCGGCCCGGATCACGTCGGGCGGGGCCGGCAGCTCGAGCCCGTTGCGGATCGCCGCGTCCGCCGCGACGATCCCCGGACCTCCCGAGTTCGTGAGAATCGCCAGCCGCGGGCCGTTGAGCTTGAGGCCGGAGGCAAAGATCTTCGCCGTGCGGAACAGGTCCCCGAGCGTGTCGGCTCGGAGCACCCCGGACTGTTCGAAGAGCGCGTCGTACAGCTGGTCCCGGCCGGACTGCGCGAGCGAACCGGTGTGGCTGCGCGCGGCGCGTTCGCCCGCAGCCGTCCGACCGCTTTTGATCACGAGCACGGGCTTCTTGTCCGTAACCTCGTGGGCCGCCTCGAGGAAGCGTCGGCCGTTCGCGAGGCTCTCGACGTAGAGCAGGATCACCTTGGTCGCGGGGTCGGAGCCGAGCGAGTGGAGGAGGTCGTTCTCGTCCACCCCAGCCCGATTTCCGACCGAGACGAACTGGGAGAACCCGATCCGTTCGGCGATCCCGTACTGCAGGATCCCGGCGCAGAGCGCCCCGCTCTGGGAAACGAACGCGATGTTTCCCCGCGGCGGCAGGTTCTCGCTGAACGTGGCGTTCAGGCTGACCTCGGGGTCCGTGTTGAGGACTCCGAAACAGTTCGGCCCCACGAGCGACATTGAATGCTGGGCGGCCCGCCGGACGACTTCCCGCTCGAGCGCGGCCCCGGCCTCCCCGACCTCGCGGAACCCGGCCGAGATAATGACGACCCCGCGGGTCCCGGCGCGGCCGAGCTCGTCGACGACGTCGGGGACGGTGGGAGCCGGCACGATTATGACCCCGAGGTCCGGCGCTTCGGGGAGGTCTGCCACCCCCCGGTAGCATCGCACACCGGAGACGCTTTTCCAGGAGGGATTCACCGGATAGGCCACTCCCCGGAACCCGGCTTGGAGGATGTTGCGGAAGAGGCTTGTCCCGACCTTGCCCGGCTTGTTGGACGCTCCGATGACTGCGACCGACGCGGGTCGGAACAGTTCGTCCAACCCGGCCGTACGTCCGACGCTCATGCGGGTCCCCGATCCGGCACTTCGGACGGGCAGTGCGTTATATAGAAACGCTCCCGTCCGAACCGACATGGCTCCTGACGGGCCACCGGCCGCCGGCCGGCCGAGCTCGGCGCCCCCGCACGCCGGGGCCGCCCATGGGACCGGACGGGGCCTCCTTCAGCGGCTTGACAAGGGACGGGTGGCGCATGTCGTCGCGGTCGGAAGCGGCAAGGGCGGGGTCGGGAAGTCGTCGATCACCGCGCTGCTCGCCGTCGAGCTGAGGCGGCGCGGACTTGCGGTGGGGATCCTCGACGCCGACATCACCGGCCCCTCCATCCCGAAGCTCCTCGGAATGACGGGCCCTCTCGTGGACCGCGGCGAGGGGATCGAGCCCGCGACCTCGCGGACCGGGATCTCGGTCGTGAGCTCCCAGTTCATGGTCGAGGACGAACAGACTCCCGTGATCTGGAGGGGGCCGCTCGTCACCCGGCTCATCACGCAGTTCTTTGGAGGAGTCAACTGGGGGGCGCTCGACTACCTCCTGATCGACATGCCGCCCGGGACGAGCGACGTCCCGCTCACCGTCTTTCAGACGGTCCCGATCGACGGAATGGTCTTCGTCCTCACCCCGCAGGACCTGGCCGCGCTGATCGTTACGAAGGCGATGAACATGGCCCGCGACCTTCACGTCCCTCTCCTCGGTCTCGTCGACAACATGTCGTGGCTCGAGTGCCCGCACTGCCACGAGAAGGTGGAGCTCTTCGGAAAGAGCCGGGTCGATCGGATCGGGAAGGAGTACGGCATTCCCGTGATCGGTCAGCTCCCGGTCGTCCCGGCGATCTCCGAGCTCGCGGACGCGGGCCGGCTTGAGGATCATCACGCCCCCGAGCTTGCGCGATTCGCCGACGCCTTTACGAAGGCCGTCGACGAGGTCACGAAGAGCTCGGTACGGGTCCTCTGACCTCGCGCAGCGCCCGGAACGGGACCGTCTCCACCGGCACTCCGCGCCGGCCGAGGGCGCGACCGAGCCCTGTGAGATGGGCGTCACCAACGACCGCCGCTACCCGGCCGTACCCCCTGCGGCGCAGCTCGGCGAGTCGGTCGGCCATGTGCTCGTTCCGCTCGTCGAGGAGCACCCGGGCCAGCGTGGGACTCGCGGTGCGGAGCTCGGAGGCGTACGCCTCGGGCGCCTCCACGTAGCGGTCCATCTCTCGCTCGACCAGCCGGGCGGGGAGGAAAAGACCGACCATCGCACTGACGAACAGTGTCACGCGCTCCTTCACGGGCATCGACCGCACGAGGCGGGTGAGGGTCGCGCGCAACGGGTCGTCGATCAGGAAGAGCGGGAGGGATCGCTCGTGGGCGAACGCGGCAGCGGCTTGCATCTCGGCCCCCGGAAGCCCACCACCGATCTCCGCGCCGAGTCGGCGCTGGAGGACCGCCCACAGCCGGGCAAAGAGCGGCGCGCCGGTCGCCCCCCGTCGCGGAGCTCCGGGGGCGAGGAGCGCTTCGGCTCGCTCGGGGTCGAGCTCGATCGCCACCGCGTCGAGCGGGCGCGAACCGAGCACGGCCGCAAGCGGGACCGCGAGGTCGACTACGTGCGCGGCGCCGATGAGGAGGACCGGTGCCTCCATCGTGCTCGTGTACACGGGTCGTGAGAGACGGCGACCCCTCTTCTGGGTTCTGCCCCGCCCGCACAACCCCCAAATACGGGAGCGGGGTCCGCCGAAGGCATGGCATGGGTCCTCTTCTCGGTCCCGAGCGGACGGCGCGGTGAGCTCGACGCGGTCCTGAAGGACGACCTCGTTTCCCGGCAGAGCCAGAAGGTGCGGGACGCCGCCGCACTTGGCGGGCCCTCCGACCGCGTGTACGTCCTCGTGGAAGGGTCCGTGGAGGGCACCCGACGCGCCGCGGAGCTGCTCGCGTCCGTGACGGCACCGCTCCCGGCCTCGGACGCGGACCCCCTCTTCCGTCGGTTCAAGGAGGAAGAGGAGGCGGCGTCCGCGGGGATGGGTCTGTTCTTCACCGAGGGTTGACGGCGAACGCCCGACCGATCGTCCGAGTCGCCGCGGGGATCGATCACTCGTCCGTCGGTGCGTGGGACGGCTCGAGGTCCTCCCCGCCCGCGAAGACGCGCTGGCAGGATTGGTAGAACGCCTCGAGGCCCGTTCCTTCCTTCGCGGAGGTGGGGAGCACGCCGCCGAGCGGCCCCATGATCTCGATCGCCCGGAACAGTTCGGTCGAAAGCTGGACGTCCGGGGTCGGCACGTCGCGCGTCACGGCCTCGTAGAGCCGCCCCGGTTCGTCGGACCAGGCGAGGATCTCCGTGCTCTGCTCGGGGGTCAACACGTCCGACTTCGCGAGGACGTTCACGAGGGGAAGGCGGAAGCGGAACTCGAGGGTTGCGCTGAGCATCAGCAGCGAGACGAAGCCCCCGGGAGTCCGCGCGAGCGCCGGGTCGAAGAGGAACGCGAGAACCGACCGGTCCCCGCTGAGCGCGTCGACGATCGCTTTCGAGGCCTCGCGGAAGGCGAACAGCTCGATCTGGCCCGGCGTGTCGACGAGCACGTAGTCCGACTTCAGCTCCTGGACCGCCTGCTTGATGTCAAAGATCTTGAGGGCGATCATGTCGGCGGCCGCGACCTGGGCCCCGTTCGGACCGAGTCCGTATTCGTCCTGGACGTCCGAGAGTCGGACCCACTCCCGGATGTCCACGTCCGCCACGCCGTCGGCCGTCTCGCTGCCCGGGTCGAGGTTGACGACGGTGGCGTCGTAGCCGGCGTTCTTCATCCATTCGGCGAACGCTCGTACGAGCGTCGACTTGCCGGCACCGGCGGTCCCGGTGAAGTAGACGGTCCCCGGCTCCTCCATCTACCGCGCGTCTCCGAGCGAACGAACCCGAGCGATCTCGGTGACGACGAGCCGGAGGAACTTCGACTTCGGCACGCCGCCGCGCTTCGTCACCTTGACCCGTCCCGCGCCCCGGGGAACGTCCCGGGGATACTGCTTCGTCCCCTCGACCTCGGCGCGGTAACCGAGGCGCTTTGCAGCTTGGGCGATCTCCTCGGCCGTGACGTCCTTCAACGTCGTTCCCTCGGCGATCCGTCGACCGTCGGTCTTGGGAGAGCCGGGAGCGAGGTACGCCGGGTACACGAAAAAGTGGTCGGGCATCGAGCGGGCCGGGGCGGCCTCAGGCCGCGGCCGGAGCGGCGACGCGGACCCCGTTCAACACGCCGTCCTGGCCGGGACGGGAGCGCACGCGTACGAGGCCCACATCCGTCTCGAGGATGGCGCCCTTCGTGATGATGTTCCGCTGAACATAGTTGGGATTCGCGGGGTTCTCCCGTACGGTCACGATCTCGGCCCGCTGCATCTTCTTCGTGGCCGGGTCAAAGACGTTGATCGTCCGGCTCGTGAGCACTCGCAGCTTGAGGTTCTGCCCGCGGACGCGGTACTTCTTCACCGTGCCCGGGCCCACGGTCGCCTGCTGTAGCTCGCGGCCGATCTCGAAGCGGCGCTTCTTGCGGATCGGCCGGAGCCGGCCGCCCGTGCGCTTCCTCCGCGATCGTCCCTGCCAGATCCCCATGATGCCTCCGAACGAGGGTCCGTCCGAGCGGCGTGCCCTATTTGAGTTTTAGGGCGGCGAGGCACCGGCTCCACCGGGACGGACCGTGAGGACCGTCTTGATCGTCCCGCTGGTGCGTTGGGCCAGGACGCTCGCGCACTCCTCGATCGGATGTCGACCCGCGATCATCTGGGCCACGGCCCCCGGCCAGCGGTCCTCGAAGACCGCGAGATCCCGGAGGCCCGACTCGAAATAGGTTCGGTTCGCGTTGACCGAGCCGACGATCGCCTGGTTGCCGAGAACGACATCGCGGAACAGCGTCCCCCCCGCGACGGGCTCCGCGGGTCCGCCCGCGTCGGGGATGCCGGTCAGCACGAGGACCCCGTTCGGACCGAGACGGTCGATGAGCGAGAAGTCGAGCGCGACCGACCCGGTCGCCTCGATCACGAGGTCGTACCCCTCGTCGCCGAGCACCGCCGTTCCCCCCGCGACGTTGACGTGGCGGGCCCCCACGCGGCGCAGGAGGCCGGCCGCGAGCGTATCCTCGCCGTGGCGGTCGATCGCGGTGACGCGATACCCCCGCACTGCGAGCACGAAGGCCGCAAGCATCCCGATCGCGCCGGTACCGGCGACCAGGGCGCGCGGGACCCCGACCTTCGGTTCGCCCGGTGTCGGCTCCTTGCGGTCGAGCACCCGCTGACCCTGGAACGTGGCCTTCTCCACGACGCTGAGCGGCTCGAGCAGCACGGCGATGCTGCGGAGCGCGGGCGGAACGCGGACGAGGTACTCGGGGAGTTCCACATACTCGTCGGCCATGTACCCGTGGGACCCGCCGATCCCGCGCTCGGTGAACCCGCCGGTCTCGCAGAAGTCCGAGCGGTTCGTATGGCAGAACCGGCATCTGCCGCAGCCTCGTCGGACCGTAGCGACGACGAGGTCCCCGGGCGCGAACCCCGCCGCCCCCGCGCCGAGCTCGCGGACCTCGCCGAGGTTCTCGTGACCGAGGATCAGGTAGGGGGATCCCGGGGGGGCCCGTCCGTACTTCCCGTCGACGATGTCGTGATCGGTACCGCAGACCCCGCACTCGAGGACCGCGACGCGCACCGTACCGGCCGAGAGTTCGGGCACCGGCACGTCGAGAAGTTCGGCACCGGGCGAGGGGGGACGGACGACGACCGCGCGCACGGCTCACCCCGGTAGGAACGGCCGCAACTGGGCCCGGATCGGCTCGAGGCGGGAGAGGACCGTCCGCTCCTCCGCGTCCGTGAGCCGGTCGTACGGTGCGCGGTAGCCAACCTCGGAGCCCCGAAGGTGAGCGGCGAGGAACTTGTCGGTCGACGGGAACGGTCCGGCTCGGCTCGCTCGGACGACCTCGTCCACGAGCGTCTGAAGCTCCTCGGCCCGCGATCGGTCGCCGGCCCGGGCCCGTGCGACCAGTTCTACGCAGAGCGCGGGCACCACGTTCGCGATCCCCATCACCGCACCGGTGGCACCGCGGGCGATCGCGGCGCTCGCGAGGACATCGTCTCCGGGGAGGACGGCGAACGCGTCGGGAGCGCCGGTGAGGAACGCGGCCACGCTCTCGAGCGAGCCCGCCGTGTCCTTGACGCCGGCGAGGACCCCCTCGTGCGCGAGCCCGTGGACGAGGGCAGGAGGAAGCGAGTAGCCTACTAGGGAAGGGATATTGTACGCCAGGAGCGGGACCGAGATCGCACCGTGGATCGCCCGGTAGTAGCGCTCCACGGCCGCGAGCGGGGGATGGAGGTAGTACGGGGGCACCGCCACGATCGCGGCCGCCCCGGCGGTTTCCGCCTCCTCGGCGTAGCGCACCGCCTGGCGAGTGGACGGCGCTCCGCAGCCGACCCAGACGTCGGTGCGGCCGCTCGCGCTCTCGATCACCAACTCTTCGAAGGACGCACGTTCCGGGTCCGTGAGCGAAGGGAACTCCCCCAACGACCCGAGGGCGAAGAGGTGGTCGACCCGCGCCTCCGAGAGAGCGCGCGCGAACTTCGAGTTCCGCCCCGGGTCGAGGTCTCCGTCGTCATTGAACAGCGTCGGGATCGGAACGACCAGCCCGTCGAGCCCCATGACCGGCGAGCGGCACGCCGCCTTAATGCGTTGACGCGCGTCCCGGGCGGGAAAGGAGCCCGGTCGGTGGAGCGGTACCTGGGGATCGACGAGGCCGGCCGAGGCAGCGTGCTCGGACCGCTCGTGGTCGGCGGATTCCTCGTCCCGGCCGACCGCATCGACACGCTTAGCGATCTCGGGGCGACCGACTCGAAAGCGCTCTCGCCGGCACGGCGCGAGAAGGTCTATGCGGCCCTCGCGACGGTGGGGCGGCGGTGCTCGGTGGCCCTCCCGCCGCGGGCCATCGACCGCGTCGTTCCGCACGGAGGTCTCAACGGGCTCGAGGCCGAGGCATTCGCGCGCCTCGTGCGCGAGCTCGCTCCCGACCGGGTTCGGGTCGACGCGTGTGACGTGAACGCCGATCGGTTTGGTCGCCTTGTGCGGCGCCTCGCCGGCGGACGAATCCCCGTCGTCGCGCGTCACCACGCGGACCGCGACGACGTCCTGGTTGGCGCGGCCTCTATCGTCGCGAAGGTTCGCCGCGACCGGGCGATCGCCGCGCTCGGCCATCGGCTCCGCACCGAGATCGGCAGCGGGTACCCGTCCGACCCTCGGACGATCGCATTCCTGCGGGCGCGGTGCGGGCGCGGCGGCCGGATGCCCTCGTTCGTCCGCGGTTCGTGGGCGACGATGAAAAGGGTTAAGCGCGCCGCCCCGGGTCCTACTCTCGACACCTTCGAACCATGACGGTAGAGGAAACGCTCGCATCGCTCGTCGACCGGTTCAATCGGCACGCCGAGAAGAACCCCGCGATGGCCGAGGAGCTCGACGGAGTCGAGCGCACGATCGAGATCGCCCTCACCGACGGCGGCACCTACGCGGTCGACCTGCGGAAGGGCCGCCTTGCGAATCTCCGCTCGGGTGCGGCCGACGCGGCCGACGTCCGCATCACGACCGACACCGAGACGTTCGACGGCCTTGTGCGGAAGGAGATCGGTCCGATGAAGGCCCTCGTGCTCCGTAAGCTATCGATCGACGGGAGCCTCGACGACAAGCTCCTCTTCCGTAAACTCCTCTAGGGCCGGCCGCGCGGCGGGCTCCTACGGGAGGAAGACACAGGCGGCGATGCAGACCCCGTAGTGGTCCATCGGAATCGAGAGTTCTTCGGTCCGGTAGTGGATGCGCCGCAGCTCGACCCCGCGGAAGTGGGCGATCTCTTCCATCCGCCACTTGAGGAACTCCTTGAGCGACTTCTGGGTGCCGTGCAGATGGCCCTCTGCGACGTAGCCTCCCTGGCCATCGACGCGGAACCCATAGGCGATACCGGCGCTGATCACCTCGCCCTCTCCCCCGCCGTGGCGGGAGAGGACGCAGTGCGTGATCGCGCCCCGGGCGATCCGCTCGCGGTCGGTCTGGCGGATCCCGATCGGGAGGACCGACGAGACGCTTACGAGGTTCTGTTCGCCGACCCCCGCCTGCAGAAGGGCGAGGTCGAAGGCGTTGAGTTCGCTGACCTTGTTGATCCCCTTGCCGCTCGTCACGAAGAACCGGGTGGGGACCGGGACGAGGGTTTGCGCGGTGTTGCGGTCGGTGCGTGCCACGGCGCGCGAGACGGCGTGCCGCGCTTAAAGTTTGGCCGACGACCCGGGCCCTACACCATGATCGCATGGCGCCGGCGCATCGAGTCTTCGGTCTCGCCCCGTACCCGGAGAAGTTCGGCCACGAGGCCATCGGTCAAGCGAAGGCTCGCGGATTCGAACAGCGTGCCGAGCGGGGCGAGCCGCGGGCGGTCGGGGTCCTCGTCGAACGTTACCGTGAGCAAGAGGGACGCAGTGTGCGCGAGCTTCGAGCCCGGCCGCGACGTCACGACGACGAGCTCCGCTCCCTCGCGACGGACGATGTTGGCCGTCTGGATCGACGAGAAGCTCTCCCCCTGGCCCGAAAGAATGAAGACGGCATCCGTACGGGTCACGATCGGAGTGACGGTCTCCCCGATGACGTACGCACGAAGCCCCGCCTGCACGAGACGCATCGCGAACGCCCGGCCGATAATCCCGCTGCGTCCGGCACCGTAGACGAAGATCTGGCCGGCCTTGAGCAGGATCTCGACGACGCGACCGATCGCTGCAGGGTCGATCTGGTCGAGGGCGGCGGTGACCCGCTCGCCGATATAGCGTTCCGCGCGGCGGAACGTCGGTGAGCTAGCGGTGCCGGACGCGGCCACGGGCCCGCACCTCCGAGGCGCTCCGCTTCGGGGCGGCGGCACGAGAGGGCCGCGCCACCGGTGTCGGCTTCGCACGCGCCGCCACGGCCGCGGGCCGGGCCCCCGGGGCGGCCCCCCGGACCGGCGGGCGCGGCGCCGCCGGGGCGTGTTGCTTGGTCCAGCGGCGGGTCAGCGCGCGCTCGTAGAGGAGTTTCATGTACATCGCGTCGTGTTCGAGCAACGGCGAGCTCGAGATGACCGTGACATCGTAGTCGCGCTCGGAGAGCAGCTCGGCGACGGGGTCGAATCGGACCTGCCCGCGCTTGATCGGGGTGAGGCGGAACTCGCCGGGTCCGTAGAACTCGACTCCGGAGAAGTTGAGGTAGAGGTGTCCTGACGTCGCTTCGACGAACTGGCGCACGACCGGGGCGAGCACCTCCGCGCTCTCGAACGTTGTCCGCTCGCGTGCGGCGAGGTGCGGAAGGTTGAGGACCGGGACGATCCCCCGCACCCGGCGGGCGAGCTCGAGCACCTCCTCGCGGGAGCCGAACACATCGGGGTGACCGCTCGGCTCGATCGCGAGATGGACCGTCCCCTTCGAGTACTTCGAGAGCCACGCGGAGAGGTCCGCCACGATCTCGGTGAGCTGCTGGACGGAGTCGCCTCGGTCCCCCGGGCCGTAGAACCCGAGATGGGTCACCGCGAGGCGGGCGCCGAGTCCTTGGGCGAGGACCCCCGCCCACTGGATCTGGCGCGTCGACTGCTCCCGGGCGTCGGCCGACCCGAAAAAGTCGACGTAGTACGGCGCGTGGAGCGTGAGGTCCGTATCGAGGGCTCGTGCGAGCGCCTTCGTCTGCTGGAGGTCCGCATGGTCCTTCGCCAGGCTCCAGCTCAGGGCCGAGATCGAGTCCCGTCTCCGAATCGGCGAGGTGAGCGCCTCCAGGCTCGGAGTCCCGCCTGCATGGTCGGCCGGTCCGACGCTGACCACGAGCTGCAGGGGGAGCTCTCGGGGAAGCTTGCCGACCTCTTCGTCGAGCGCGAGGCGGGTGAGCGGATTGACCTTGATGAACTGGACCTCCATCGCGGTGAGCCCGAGGTGGTGGATGTCGGCGATCCCGTCCCGGAGCGTGCGCCCTTTGCAGGAGAGAGGGATCCCCGCGGGTCCGAAGCGGATCACGAATAACCAAGCCTCAAAACGGGGAGCGAGGGTACACCCCGAACCTATATAGCGGCCGCCGGCCCCACGGGAGATTCCCGCCGGGCCGGGACCGGGGCCGCGACCCTGCGGTAGCCGAACGCGAGGAGATACAGCTCGGAGGACGGCTCCCGGGAGGCGGGTGGCTTGGTCCGACGGACCGAGACGAACGCGGCGCCCAGCTCTCGCGAGACGTCCTCCAGCAAGTCCCCGTCGAAGACCTTGGTGACGAGCGTTCCTCCGCGGGCGAGCACCCCGGTCGCCACCCCGAACGCCTCCCGCACGAGCGCGACGGAACGCGCGTGGTCGGTGGCATAGGCTCCGCTGATGCGGGGCGACATGTCCGAGAGCACCACGTCGTATCGATCCGCACCGAGCTTCGTTAAGAGCGACGGGTCTCCGACGCGTCCCCGCACGAAACGAACCCCGTCGATCGGCGCGAGCGGCCGGGGGTCGACCGCGACCACCGCTCCCCGGGCACCGACGCGCTCGCGAGCGACCAGCGACCAGCCGCCCGGCGCGGCGCCAAGGTCGAGCACCCGGAAGCCGGGACGGAAGAGGTGGAAACGATCGTCGAGGTACGCGAGCTTGAACGCCGCGCGGGACCGCAAGCCCTCGCGTTGCGCGGCCCGGTAGTATGGGTCGCGACGACGTTCGGAGAGAAAGCGTCGCGCCATCGCCCGGGCTAGCCCCGTGGTCTACATGAGTCCCCGCGACCCCGGCGGGACCGACGCCCCGCGCCATCCCGACGGTCGCGAAGGAGCGGTCCGGCTCCGGGGGACGAGGTGTCCCCCGAGAGGGGCATGGGGCCGTCCGAATTTGAACGTGGATGTATTCAAATACTGGCCAAATCCTACCCTTTTCCATGCCTTTCCAACCCAAGGCCAGAATGGCCGACCCCGGCACGGAGCACTGGTACCGCTCGATGGCCCGACGCTCCAAGATCACTGCGGACGTAAACTACCGCCGACTCCGAGCCTTCTGTGAGCAGATGACTGTGACGCCCGCCGAAATCGTGCAAAAGGCGCGGCGCCAAGTGTCGGTCAGAGACCTTCTCAGCCGGTTTGTCGACCGGGAGGTCCACAAGGGGCGGGCCGCGTGGTACATCCACTCCTCGCTCATCGCGGTGAAGTCCTGGCTTGCCTTCAACGATCGGCCGCTGACGCTCAAGGTGGAGATTCCCTCGAACACGGTCTCCGCTCGGCGGGAGAACGAGCGGGTCCCCACCGTGGAAGAGATGCGGTCGGTCGTGCTCGCGGCCAAGCCGCACGAGCGCGTGGTCGTGGCGTTGATGGCGTTCAGTGGACTCCGCCCCGGGGCCATCGGTTCGTACCTCGGCGACGACGGTCTACGGCTCAAGGACCTTCCCGAGCTCCACTACCCGGGCGACGGCTGCCGTACGGTGACCCCGGCCCTGCATGTCAGAGAACGCGCGATCTTCGAGAAGACACCGACCCGCCTCCGAATCCGAACCACGTCGTCCAAGGCCCGTCACCAGTACCTCACTTTCGTCAGCGAAGAGGGCTGCCAATACGTGTCCCAGTACCTCGAGCAACGCATAGCTCGGGGAGAGGAACTCGGGCCCGACTCCGGCCTCGCCCACCCGCGTTTTGTGGAGAAGTCCTTTGTCCGGTCCCTGAACATCGGGGCCCGCGTTCGGAGGGTCTTCAAGTCGGCCGGCCTTGTCGATGAAGCCCAGAAGACGCCCCGGCCGTACGTCCTCCGCCGGTACTTCCTCAACCGCTGCCTCGAGGCCCAGTCCAAGGCCGGAATCCCGGACCGATTCGTGGAGTTCTGGGCCGGGCACCGCGGCGACGTGACGGCCCAGTACTACACGACCGGATTGCCCAACCTACCGAGCTCGCTCATCGAAGAGATGCGCATCGCCTACAAGCGATGCGAACCTTTCCTTTCTACCGTCCCCACTCGGGCAGAGCGAGACGAGCGGGAGGTTCACACGCGGAGGTTGCTGCTCAAGGTTGCCGGGTTCACCGAGGCCGAGTTGAAGGAGGTCGACATCGCATCGTTGCCCGACGCGGAACTCGCCCGTTTGGTCGAGGAGCGAGTCGGCCACCGACGGGCCGATCTCCCGATCGAGCGTGTCTTCCCCACGTCGGAGGTCGGCGCCATGCTCGCCAACGGCTGGGAGTTCGTCTCGCCGCTCGGGTCAGAACAAGCGGTTCTCCGACAGGTTGCCGGGGGGTCCGGCACGCAAGGTTCGGCCCCGTCCGGACTGCGCCCCTGAGGCACCGCCATAGGGATTGCGCGGGGATGGCGCCCCCGTGCACGAACCCCCACCCCTGAAGCCTCACCAAGCGTGCCGAAGGAGCCCGTAGGGGTGTGCGGGAACGGCTGGTTTGACTAAGCCGAAGGCGCATGGACTGGGGTGCGGTGGAGTTGGGGCATGTCCTCGCCACTGCTCTACTCTGTAGCTTGTCCGATGTCCATGGGCAGTCACTAGCCCCAGACCACGAAGGCTGTGGCTAGGGAGGCAATCACGAGAGCGAGTCTCCACCGTCCCTGAACCGCCACTCCGAAAGAGAGGATGTACATAGATGCTCCAAAGAGTCTCATTGCCAGCAACGCACTCGAAGCGAAGACAGCCACTCCCAACATCGCGAGAGTCAAGCCAAAGAGCACGAAAGGTACGAATACCAAGTTCGACGCCTGCTCCAACCGCCGCATTGCCGGAATCATCGCTCAAGTCTGTAGCTGGCCGGCGCGCTCTGTTTGCCAGTCACCTGAAAGGGCGTGTTTCCGAGAGGGACGAGCACGAACCGTCTCAGCGTACCCTTCTCCGTCCCGGCTCCGTATCGTCCGCCGTAGTTCCTCCCGAGCTATCCGAATGGGCTCGTGTGGGGTACCGATTCGTCCGCGGTCAATTCGCCGTTTGTCCCTAAGTTCGCTCTTCTGCGTGGCCCTACCCGCACATGTACTCTCTCGAGGGGAGCGGGCCCCAGCTCTGGGACCCCGACCTAATTGACTCCGATGAAGTCGGCCCACGCCGTCACATATCCCTGAGGCTCGGCACCGTAGCAATAGTCGCCACTCCAAGCGCAGGACTCGTAACCCTGGAGAGTCAGAGACGTCCGGGCTTGCATGTACGTATATTGGGCGGCGTGAAATGTGAACTGAACCGTAAGAGTAGCGGCGTTCTGAAAGAAGTAGGTGATGTACTGAACGTACTGCACATTCTCTTGGTCCGAGAAGTCGTTGGTCTGCCAATTTCCCTTCATGCAAGGGCCATTTAACGAATTGATGCTAGTGAAGGGTGCGACGCCGTCGCTGGCTAGCGGCCATACGTACACATATGCATCCAATGAGGTTATGGCCTCTCCGGCGCAAGCCCCGGGAACTCCCTGGTTATTGTTCTGCGTCTCCCCGAACGCGCTGGCGTTGAGGAACAGCGACCACTGTGCCGTGACCGTGTAGGACGCAGTGCCCGGCTTCCACGCCTCAAACTGACCACCGTGCACTCCCGCAACGACGTTCTGGTTTCCATAACTCGATCCCGAACAATAGTACTGCGAGATGTACGGATCCATGGGTGACCAGACGTCGAGCGACTCGTATGCGAGTCCGCTGCTATCGGGGGTTGTTGCCGATTCGTGAACATAACCAAAGCTGTTGTTGAGGGCACATGAGTTGTACCCGAATGACCCGCTCCAAGGGCCAGGGGAGTACGAGTCCCAACTGTTCCAGTAGTAGTAGTAACTTGGCGTGAGTGAGGTGGTTGGTCTCAAGCCGCTGGTGGACTGATTCGAAGAGAATACTGGCCAGCTTGGGAAGGAAGGATGGTACGCAGATGCTGACCCCTCATGAATCAAACCGCTTGCCATTGTCATTAACACCACAGCACACAACGAGAAACAGACTCGCACAAATCGGACCGGCAGGCCCGCCCTTCGCCGCGTGATCATGCCGCGGGTCCGACAAGGGTAAGCGAGGACGTGAACTTGAGAGATGTCTCAGAAGTTAGCGCGACGGGGATTAAAACAAGCTCCCACGTCGTAGATCCATTGCCTGCTGAGGTGGATAACGGAACGGTCAGACTCTGCGCAGTCGAAGGCAAGGCGGATCGGAAGAGGTAGCTTGTGGGAGGCACTATCGAGTCAGCAGAGGAGTTGTTTGAGGAAGAGGCGGTGCATGAGCTAGACCCTCCATTGAACGGCACGTCCGAGCCGCCCAGAACGTACGCGGTTACTTCCTGACTAGCGCTCACGTTTCCGAAAAGGACGCCTCCCTGAGAGTCTTGCCAACTAACGGAAAAGGCACAACCACCGGGGGGGCTAATTCGGAATACCGCATTCGCAGGTACGATCTCAAAAGACGTTGAATTCCCTGGTGGCCGGGGGGCAGCCTGCGTTCCAGAAGTGGGCTTGGGGGGCAGCACGGATCCAAGGCCAGGCAGCATTGCGGAAGCGACCAAGATTCCAAGTGCGATCCCAATGGCCACTGCCATCCACTGGGGCCTGTTCTTCATTCCTTGGCTGTAGACGATGGCCGCCGACTACTTAGTCCCTCGTACCTCATGCAGGCACTTGCGACACGCACCCTCGGTTCGGACTCTGACGTGTGGGCCGACCTGTCGGGGTGCGTCGGAAGTCCTAGGTCAGGACATAAAGCGCGTCGCCGCAAAGGTAGACGAAGTGATCCTCCGGGTCATACGCCATGGATCCGAGACCCGGATACGAATGCCCGTGCTGATTGACATAGATGTGGCTGAGTACCCCGGTATGGTTCACGATCCAGACATCGCTCCCCGAGGCGGCACTGATGTAGACTTTGCCGGAAGACGTTGAATATGCGAGCCCCCCCACTCCACCTTCGAGGATGTCCTTGACGACTAGGTTGTGGAAAGTGAACGTCCTCGTTGAGATGGAAGAGACGTTCAGGAAGAAGACCTCCTGTGACGCGAGGCAATCGTAGGCGCAGACCATGCCTAGCACCACCGTGTTGTTGGAAGGGTCCCAAATCAACGATGTTGGGTTGCCGCCGATGGTCGGATAAGAGCCAAGATAGTGAAGAGTCCGCTCATTGAACACGTCCACCTGGTTTCCCGACGCGAAGATGTATCCATCGGCCACCAACACATTGTCGGGATTGTTGTCCTGCGTGTGATCGAAGGCATCGAGGACGGTCGCCACTTTGGTCTTGCCTTCGACATTCGTGATGTACATCAGGTCAATACCGCCGGTGGTGTACGCGCCGCCACAATAGTCGGAGATCAGAACTGCCTTCAACTGAGGGCTCCACGCGGCGGTAGCCGGGCACTGGTTGGGCAGTGAGACTTGTTTGACGAGGGAAGTGCCGCTCAGGATATCGGCTGTCAGCAGATCTCCGTCGATGGCAATCATCTGACGAGTTACGGGGTCGTACACGAAACCGCTCACCACAGACAAGTTCCCCAAGTCGATCGTCTTCACTAAAGTGCACGGCGGCTTGACTATCGCCACGCCCCCCCCCCACGATTCTCGTTTCGCTCACGTAAACGTAGCCATTGCTGGGATCGTAACCGACGGCGTCGAGATAACCGCCATACGTTTGCGTCAGACAAGAGGAGATGACTCCAGATTGGCCACTACGGGAGGCCAACTCTGCCGCAGAGAGCTGGGAGGAAACAGCGAATCGGGAACCGCCGGTAGAAGCACCGGTGTCGTCGCCGGTGAGGTGAGAGGGGCTGTCCGGGGCGGCAGGTAGATTCGCGCTGAACCCGACGTTGCCGCTGATCGACCAGGCTGATACACTCGCGAGAACGACGGCGAGTGCGAGGGCTCGCTGAAGTTCCGAGTTTCTGAACGCTCCCACGGAATGGGCCCCTTTGGACGGGAAGTGCCGGAGTCGAGCTCCAACACCCATTACGAGCTCAAGAACTGGAGTCACTTCATGCCGATAAACATGCTGAAAAGACAGCGCCGCCCCTTGTGGGACCTCCTACCCGCATGCTCCCCATGGAAGAGCTTCGGACTCGCCCTCAGAATCTTCGACTGCAGATCGGTCGGCCTGAGAATGGAAACTTCGTTCACGACGCCCGCTGTCGCGGTAGTCGCGTCCACGGCATCTCGCCGCTCGTAACTCGCTGGCGGTCATGAGAAACCGCGGTCTCGAGCCGCGGACTTCACGTCGCCCGTTCGCTCGCGCGCTTCGTGCGGTCCGTCATCGTCCGCGCGCGTCGCTCATTAAGGTCGCGGCGGCGAGGGCGAAGACCGTTGAGAACGCCCAGCACCCTCGCCGCCGTCCCGTCGCGCCCTGCGGTCGCTCGGCGACCATAATGGCGACCCGGGCCCGCGGCTCGCTCGCGCCGCTCGCCGCGAGCCCTGCGCGCTCGCTCCGCGCCGATGACCGCACTCAGCGCGCCCAGCGCGAACGGAACCCCTTCGACCGCGAACCCGTCCGCCGCGACCCCGACCGCCTCCGCCGCCCTCGCCCACGTTCGGATACCTTGCAGCGCCCGCACCTACGAGGTGCGGGACGTCCTCCGCGGCATGGGACTCCGATGGGACCCTGTCTCGCACGCCTGGCACGGTGCCCTCCCTTCCGACCGCGGCGACCTGCTCCAGCGCCGATACGGGCTGCGACCCCAGGTCGTCCCGGCAATCGAGTCCTTCTCGACCGACCGGGCCCCGTCCCTATCGGCCGCGCGACCGACCCCGCCAGCGGCACCGCGGCCCCCGACGCGCCCGGGCGTAGCGCGCGACGGATCCCGAACCTGTGCCGAGGCACGAGTCGCGTATCGCGACCGGGACGAGGACGCGGAGGAGATCGCGACCCCGACGCGGAGGTTCTGCGTGTTCGAGATCACGAGCGGGCTCCCCGACGATTCGCGGGAGGAGGACGAGCGGCAGGAGGAGCGGAGGCTGCGCGAGATGCGCGCCCGCGTGAAGGCGACACGGGCGGTCGTTTCCAGGACACCCGGCCTGGCGCAAGCCATCGCCGCCGATTGGCAGAGGGCCGCGGATTCTACGCGAGGTTTGGGATCAGCGAGGCTCAGTTCCGGCACGGGGTGCGGGACGCAGAGGTGTCCGAGGACGCGGACCTCGGGGACTCGATGTGGTCGAGGGTGGATCGAGTCGCGGAGGTGAGGGCGCGGGAGGCGGCCGTCCTGCCTCGGGTCGAGTGGTCGTATGGGTAGGGCCCCCTCCCTCGTTACGCCTGATCCCCTCCACACGAACGGGAAGGGGATTAGCGCTACCGCTTGCGTTAGGGAATCGTCGCGTAGGCTTCCGAAATCATGTGCCCAACACGATCCAAATCCTCCCGTGGGGGATTCGTGGCCTCGAAATCAATCCTGAAGCCATCCCCGAGGGTTCGGGGGATCACGTGAAGATGCGAATGGAAGACCACCTGACCGGCGACCTTTCCGTCGGCGTAGAAGAGGTTGATGCCTTCGCAAGGGATGCCGCTCCTCCGAACCGCCTCGCCTACCCTTCGGCCGACTGTGGCCATCCTACTCCAGGTCTCCTCGGGAACATCGGAAAGATAGACGAAGTGCTCCCTCGGGAAGATGATGATGTGGCCGAGGGTAACCGGTCGTATGTCCATCACGGCGAGGACGCGGTCGTCCTGGTGCACGAGGCTCAGAGGGAGGCGGCCTGCGACGAGTTGACAGAATACGCAATCAGCTGACTCGGGCACCACTTTCTGCTCGCCTATCTTCGGAACACCATATTCATTGGGTACATTATTGGCGCGATGTTCGCGACGACTCGCGGGAGGAGGACGAGCGGGCCGCGGAGCGGAGGCTGCGCGAGCTGCGCGGGCGCGTGAAAGCGGCGCGGGCGGTCGTGGCGACCACGCCGAGTCTTTCGGAAGTCCTCGCGAGCGACTGGCGGAAGGCGGCTCGGTTCTTCGCGCGGTACGGAGTTGCGCAAGAGATGATGCGGAGAGGCGTTCCCCCGGGAGTCGACAGGGTGGTTTCCCCCGACCTCGAAGACGACCCGTCCTGACGCGCTGTCGATACTTGTCCAGCCCTAGGGGCTGCGCGCGCTCCCGGTTCGGCGCGCGGCGTTTCGCGACGTTGAAATAGATTGCCCACCATCTCTCTTACGATCAGGTCCCAAGAATGGCTGAGCGCGAGGAGCGCTCGGCCTGGGCCGATCCGGGTGCGGCGACAGGCCGGGACGCCAGGGATACCGGCGCCCCGAGACGGCGGTCTGGACGCCTTGCCGGAACTGGGGGCGTTCCGTCATTCGCGCTGACTGAGGGGCCCCGTAGCATGAGTGAAGAGCTCAGTCGGGAAGCGGTTATGCGATCGGTTGACCGCGTCGGAATGGACGGGCAGCAGGACGCGAACCCGGAGATTGCCTGCAATCTCCAGAACCATGTCGGTTCCCGACCGGCCCGCCGGACGGGCAGTTCCGGGTCGACCAGAGGAGGCAGGAAAGGACGGCGCGCCCGGAGGCTGTACAATCTACGTAACCGGTCACAAAGCGGCCTGAATCGCCGATGGGTTCGTTCGGTCCTCTCGATCGTCGCGGTGGTGGTACTCCTGAGCACCTCTCTTGGCACGGTCCGAGCGCAAGGGACCGGCGGCGCGTTGCCCGCCGGCATCAGCGGCGCTTCGAACGCCTACTATCCGTACGTCATCCCTGCGGGGATGTTCCCTGCCCCAGACTCGGCCGTGCCCTCCACTTCGGGTGCCAATGTCACGCTGCCCCAGCTGGGCGCGACCGGAGTGGGAACCGACCCGACTTACTTCCTTGTCTACGTCTCTGCGAACACGTCGCCCTGCCAGACTTGCAAGGGGGGAGGGAACCTGACCAGCTTCAACTTCGAGATCCGAGAGGGTGTGTTCAGCGCATGGATGGCGACGGACATCGTCGCGTCCAACTCCAGCCGTACTCTCCCGATCAACTGGTCCGTTCCCTACAGCATCGAAGAGAGCTCGGTTCTGGACCCGTACACTCCCTCCGAGGCATGCACCTCCACGGCGCTGGTAGTGGCGCCGGATGGAAGCTCGATGTTTGCGGGAGTGACTTGTAACGGGTCGACCTCGATCTACCGCTCGAGTGTCGCCGACGCCCTGACTCAGTGGACTTCAGTGACGACCCTCACTGGGTCCCAGGTGCGGCTCGCCCTCGATCCCACAGGAGTCGCCCTTGCTTCGACGATCTCCTCCTCCGGAGAGGCGGTGGCGACGATCCTGCCCTTCCCGACCGGAACGGTCTCCTCCTACACGCTCGGGCCCGCGGTCCAGGCAGGACCTCTGACGTTGCGCACCGCCGACGGGGTCCTCTTGGCGGTCCTTTCAGTGAGCTCTTCCGGGACCGAAACCATCTGGTCCCTGAACTTTCCGGGGGAGTCGTTCACCGCATTCTCCTTCCTGACCTTGCCCTCCACCGGCGTTTCCTCGACGTTCAACTCGCTCGGCAGCACTCGTCTGGGGTCGCCGGGGGGCAGCGCGGACCAGTTGGCGGCGGCGTCCCTGGACGCGAACGTCCTGGTGATCTGCACCGTGGTCGAGAACGGGACCACCGAGGCGGCGATCTCCTCCTCCGCCGATGAAGGTGTGTTCTGGAACTCGCCCACGGCTTTGGCGCTCCCTATGGGCTCGATGATCGACCCCGAGCTCGTCGCCTCTCCGGACGGGTACTTCACTGCGACGTGGCTCGCGACGGGCGGCGACAACGTATCGGTCGTCGAAGAGGCGACCCTCGCGCCCGACGGCTCCGTGCTCTCGGGTCCCTCGGCGGTCCCCGGAGGATCCGGTCCGCTCCCGGTCAGTGAGAGTCAGGGCGTAGGCGTCGCGCTGGACTCGTATCAGCGCCCCCTGCTGGTTTGGGCGACGCCCCCGGGGACTGCTACGAATTCGATCGCGGAGACCGGGGGATTCCTGTCCCCTTCGCACGTGGTTTCCCTCGCGGAGCAGGCGCTCGGCAACCTCACCTCGAACGATCTTGCGAGCGGCTCGCTGTCGACCTTCAAATCCACGGTAGCCAATCTCCTCGGCCAGGCGGCGACAAATGCCGCTCAGGGCTACGTGTCGACTCACCTGAATGCGGCCCGGAACCTGACCGCGGACGCCTACCAGAACGTGAGCGTGACCGGGCTCTCGTACGTGGGGGAGAAGTCGTCCGGCTCCGGGTCGAGCAGGACCTATACGATGGCCGGGGGAGCAGTGATGACGCCGGCCGTTGAGACGGGTTCCGGCTATCATCCCCCGTACCCAGCCGGGTCTCTCGTCCCCTCGGTGGGGTTCGGCTCGGCCTCTACCTACCTGAACATCGAGAGCGACTGGTTGCTCGCCTCCGAGGGAGTCCCGCCGGTGGCGTTGGCGAATCCTCTCGACAACGTCACGCTCCCTCTCGGCGATCGCAACCTGGCAAACTACGGCCTCCCGGGAGTCACGAGCGCCACGGTGGATGGGAAGACGAGCTCGGCCACCGTGACTCCGTACGTTCCCGACCCCACGACGGCGCAGTTGGCCATCAGCGGCTCCTACCCGACCTACTGGTACAATACCTCGTCGAGTACCTCCGCGATCTGTTTTCATCGGTGGATCTACCCTACCCGAATGGACAACTACGTCGACACTCCCACCACGTTCAACGACACCCCGACCGTGAACACCGTCACGCTTCCCCGGATCAGCCAGTCGTCGTTCATCTCGACCCTGTACCTCCAGAACCTGTCGGCGGATGGTGGGGTCTACTGGACGCTGTACCTCAGCGCGGCGTATACCGAGGTCGACCATTGGGTGACGCATTCGGGATGCGGGGTCACCTATGGGAACACCACCTATGGCTATGCGGTAGTGAAGGGCCCTGCAACCATCTCGATGACCACGGGCGCCTCTTTTTCCACCACTTTGAGCACTTCCACCTCCGTGAATGTGAACACGAAGGCGAGCTCCGTCTCGGTCGCATGGTCGAACTCGATGTTGGCGACCGCGAACGTCGCCCTCGGTCCTTCGCTCAGCACGTATTCGGTGACCTACGGTTACAGCGGTTTCTACACCTACACCGGCGCGCCCTCGTCGGGCCAGACGTACACCGCCAGCGTGAGCACCACCAGCCACACCGGCTTTTGGGATCAATACTGGCAGCCCTCAGACTCCGTCGGGCAGCAGACCTCATCTCCCTCTCAGACCGCCGAGGACTTCTGTCAGTTCATCTACCGACCCGATTCGTTCAAGCTATGGGGGCTGTCCTCTGTCAGCGGAGCAGACAACACCGCGGCCGTCACATGGGATTCCAATGTCTCGGGGCTGGGGATACTCGACTACTACGAGATCGGATCGGGGGTCAACCAGACCGTAACGACCACGGTCGCTCCCGTCTCGGGCAACTACACGTATACCGCGGAGATCCATGGCTTCTCCGGTGGTGCATTGTACGGCCTGACAGCGACGACGACGATCTCGGACGGCGCCTGCCTGAGTCTCAGCTCAAGCATTTCCAGCTTGTCGCTGCTGGGCCAAGGGTTCTCCGTCGACCCCGTCGCGTATCCCTACGATTCGATCTCGCAGACGGGCGGAGGAGAAGGAGTCTACTCCCATCTGGCCGCGGGGCTCCACACCCAACTGACCCAAGGCAAGGTGCAGTTCACCGGTGGCTCGCTCGTCTACGGGCCCTCAAGTCTTGCCGGGCCCAACGTCTCGATCCCGATCAGTACCCTCAGCAGCATCTCCTGCGGCGTCAACTGCTACCTGGTCAACACCACCCCCTCCCAGCCCGACTCGACCTACGTCGTCCAGGAGACGCTCAACTTCTCGTGGAACGGCGGTACGTATTCCCTGGCGAGTTCGCCCACATGGTTCTACTACCTTCAAGACAGCTCGGGCGACGGGCTGACAGACGCGGAGAAGGTCAGCGGGTGGACGGTTACCTCTACGAACGCGCAGGGAACCACGACCACGGCTTTGGTCACCGCGAATGAATTTGCCTACGCGACCAATGGCCTTGTTTCGGACTATGTCGAGAAGCAATTTGGCTTGGACCCTCGGACGTTGGACACCGCGGGGAGCCACATGCTCGATACTTGGAATCTCACGTTTGACCTGGGGCCCGGGTCTCCGACCCTCCCAAGCTCCACGTTCTTCCACTACTTCGTCGAGAACGCGACCTACAACTTCTCGAAGGCATGCCAGGAGTACTCCGCAGGGACGGGGGGCTGCCCGCTGTCCAGCGATGCCGGGACCTTGCTCTCCAATTTGACCGCGACGAACCCCCGCAACACCGGCGACTCGAACCCGTGGGCCGCGAGCGTGAGGTGGACGGGCAGCGGCTCGGGGAGCGCGCTCAGCCAGCTCGAGTCGCTCATAACCTCCGAGGGGGTCGGATGGTTGCGGGCAACCGCCGGGTACTACGAAGGAGACCGAACGATCACGGTTTGGGGGAAACTCTCCTGGGGCGCGAACCCCCTCGCGCAAAGCACGAGGGACAACGGAGTTGCGGACGGGAACCTCGCCGACCCGCTCGAAGCCGAAGTAGTCCAGGTGAACGTGAGCGCTTGGTCGGCAACGCTGAACAGCGCGAGCGACGCCGCCGCGCCGTACTTTGAGTTGACGAGCGGCTCTGGGGGCACCGGGACGCTCTATTACTCCGGCTATGGCCCGGCGGTCGGAAACGCGGGGACGACGGTATCGTATTCTGGCCCGTACGTCGCAACCGCTCCCGTGAGCACGACCGGCCAGTACGTCTATCTGAACCTGTCGCTCAATGACGCGACGGGATCCGGTACGGTCACGCTGCTGACAGCTTCAATGGCGGTCGACCTCGTGGGAACCGGAGGAGGGGCCTCCTTCGGAGGCTTGAACACGGCCGCGTCGCTCTCGTCCACAGTCTCGGTCCTTCGCATCGGTGAGAAAGCGAACACCCTGCTTTGGGCACCGGGCAACAACACCACCCTCTCGAATCTCCCCTGGGGTCTCAAGCGCTACGCCGCCGAGCCGGACTTCAACCTGCTGGTGCTGAACCTCTCCTCCGCAGTGACGGTGAGCGGGGTTGCGGGCGCGGAGGGAGGATACCACTACTCCATCCCTCTCTCCTCCGGGCTGAACAATCTACTGGTACCCAGGGGCGCGTTCCTCGCATCGCCTCTCGGTCAAGCGCTGATCAACAATACGAATGAGACGGTGTCGATCCCCTCGAACTCCGGAGTCTCCTTCCACGCTACCGATTGGTCATCGCGAAGCGAGACGAGTGGCAGCAACACTCCCGGAAGCTCGAACTTCATCTGGGTCCTCTCCAACCAAAGCCAAAGCCAGAACGGGTCGTCCTCCGGATTCTACGGAGGGCTGCCCTCGAATCCCACCGTCGAATCGGGACTCGAGTCGCTTCAGGTCCAGGCGGTGTTCTGGGTCAACGTGTCATCGAGCGGATACGAAGGGCTCGCCAGCGGGAGCGCCGAGCTCGCGGACCTGTTCGGCGGTCTGGTGGCGAACTCGAGCGGGAACCTGACTGGGAACATCCTGCAAGTGACGCCGGCGCTGGGAACGCTCGGTTTCCCCCGGAACGTCCAGAACGCGCTGGCGAACGTCTCGCTGCGAAATGACGGGGCGTACAGCGCCCCGATGTATCAGCAATCCCAGGCATCGACAGCGTGGTGGCAGAGCGCCGGGGCCGCGGTCTGGAACACAGTGAGCGGAGTCGCGCTCGTCACCGGGTTCACGAAGCTCGTCTCGGTGGTTTGGAGTAGCCTGCAGGCGGCGGCCGCCTACATTGGGGAGGCGGCAGCTGCGTTTTCAACCCTTCTTGGCATCAGCAAGCTCGCGAACCAGTTCGCGGCCACCCTGAAGACGATCACGAGCGCGATGGAGTGGGCGCTGAGCACCCTCTGGCTAATCGTGAAAGAGGAGGTCCTTGGGTATCTCTCCAATCCCGTTCATGCTGTGCTAGGCCCAGATCAGCCGAACTCCGGCATCGTCACCGGTCTTGCCCTGGCCAGCGATCCCGGGGGGAGCACGAGCAATCCGCAGGTCATCGGAGACGTAGCTGGCGGCTTCGCAATCGCATTGATCCCGGCTTTCACCTTGTCGTCTGTCATCTACATCTGTTCGTCAATCCTTGTTCCTTTCACCGCCGTCTTTGGCCCTGTCGCACCTATCATCTCTGTTCTGATTCTTGCGCTTCTTGGGGTGCAGGCCGGGACTCATAGGGGTGGGATGAATGCCCAGATCGGAGAATCGGCGAAGTCGTTGCTTCAGGCCGCGGCATCATTTGTTAGTGGGGTCGTCGGAAACACCAGTTCGGCACAGCAGGACATTACCGATCTCGCGGTGATTCTGGGCGGAATTGCTTGGATCGGAGGCATCGTCGTTTCACTCGTGACTCCCGGGAATGCACTGGCGGATAACGCTGCAATGGGATTGGGAATGATTGCCCTCGTCATGGCAGCATTCACCCCCTCTGCGAACGTCACAGTATTCAATGCACAAGTCGCAGGTGCCGGCATTTTCGCCGGTTTGGCCTTGGTGGCGACAATTGTTGGTGCCTATCTGAGTGAACTCAACTGGGTTGCCGGATTGATCGCTGTAGCGCTTGCTGCAGCAGCGGTTTACCTCGTATACGGTGCGGCAGGGTGAGGGTGTATGAACGGAAAAACCGGTTCAGTGCAGCAGAGAAGTCTTCTTCCCTCCGAAGTTCCGCACGTGACTTGGTGGGAGCCAAGACGCAGCGTAGGTCGAACGGTATACCTTGTGTTCGGTCTCCTTACCGTGGGGTGGAATGGCGCACTCGTCTATCTCGCGACCCTTCCATGCCCTTCGCATCAGGCACCAGCGATTTGCGGCTGGTCATGGTCCATCGAGCTGGCTGTTTCAGTCGCCGCGCTGTCGGAAGCGATAGAACTTGTGATACTGCTTCTCGCGATCCGGATGCTGTCCATCCGTCAGCTCGGCACCCTTTCCGAAGGGCTAGTCATTCGAACCGGATTGGAGAGTCGGGTCGTGCCGTGGAGAGCCGTAAGACTGCCGAGCCAGTCTCGAAACGATAAGTTCGTGTGGCTAAGTCTACTCCCCTCGGCAAAGAGGTTCGGAAGGCCAGGCCGGCGAATCCGGGTTCCGGTGGAACTTGCCTCGATCATTTCGAGCCACGTCAACCAAGTGCAAACCCAGCCAACCGATGGGTCACCAGCCTAGCACTTGGTGGACAGTCCCTGGGCCTCCGCCGAACTCATCGGTCGGGTACCGTGAGGGGGAGTTCGTTCCCGCTCGGCCGCTGTTGACCACACTGACCGGCGTCCGCTCGGCCCCGGACAATATCTACTACGCACGCGCGCGAGGAGGAAACCTGTTCCCCCCGTCGTCCCGGAGCGGGATCCTGCGCGAACCGGAGGGTCCGATGGAGGGCGGCGCGCCTGCGGACGCAGCGTCCAGCCTCCGATTCCGCCGAGGGCGTCCGGTGTCCGGGAGTCCCGCTTGACGCTCTCTCTAGGACGCGCGCGCGCGAGGGGAGGAATCGTTCCGGATCTTCCGGGAAGGAGTCCGGTCCGGGGAGGCCGTGATGTCGATTGATTGGGGCGGAGTGGCGGGGAGCTTCCTCACCGCCTTCGTCCTGGTCGCCCCGTTCGTCGTCACCCTGCGACCCCGCACACTGACGTCCGGTCCAACCGTGGGTCGGCCAGATAGGGGAGCTACCTGGTGGGCGCGGAACGGGAAACCGCACCGGGGGGAACGGCTCCTGCGGTCTCACCCCAATTTCTCCCACGTTTGGCGGGGGTCCGTTGGGTGGACGGCGAATCGGACGGCTCGGAGACCGGGAGGGCTCCGGCCGAGGAGGTCCGGGCCCTGAATCGCACCTGGGATGCGGTCAGGCTCGCAAGCTGCCGGTCCCGCTGCTCGGGTGTGAGCGCGGCTTGACTCCGTCGCCCCGCCTCCCGCCGCTTCCACTCGGCCTCGTACAGCCCTTCGAACGGGAACCGCGCCTGGGCCTCGACCGGGAGCTCGGCGAAGAGGCCTCGGCGGACCCTCTTTCCGGGCGCCACCTTCTCGTTCACGTTCACGCTCACGTACGCCGCGCGCGCTCCTCGCGCGCCACATATATATGCGCACGCGCGCGCGCGTTCGAGGACCGAAACCGGCTCGGTCCCCCGGAAGCGTTCACGCCGTTCATCCCCCACCCGCGTGAACGGTCAGGGGGGAAGCTTCTTCGCGGAGCGTTCGGCCACCCATTCGGCGCGTAGCTTCTGCGCGAACCCCACCGACTTGCTGATGGCCCGGGCCACGGGCCGGACGTGAGCCCCCTCGTCGAACAACCGAAAGGCGGTGGAACGTACTGCGTCGCGGTCCTGGGGCGACTTCGCCTCCTTCGGAACGGATTCCTCCGGAGTCGAGGGCATTGGGCCGTCGCGTGGAGGCGTGCCGCCGTCGGGTCGGGGACCCACCATCGCACGGACGGTTTCGATGTCCGAGCCTTTCACCCCGTCTCCTCGAAGGACCTTCTCGACCCGGGCCGGAGTCACGAAGAAGGCGCTCGCCACCCGGGCGGGGGGTTCGCCGCGATGGAGCAGGACGGCGATGGCCAGGTCGGTTCGCCGCTCCACGTCCTCGACGTAGGCAAAGTGCGTCTTGATCTCCGCCGGGGAAGAGTCCCACAACACCCGGTCCTCCCGGTTCATCGCGATCCGGTCGAGTTCTTCCTCGTAGGCTGCGGTGACGCGTTCCAGCTCCTTGCGCTTGGCTTGGACCGCCTCATCGTACTCCAGCAGGGTCCGGTCCTTCGCCCTCCGCTTCTCGGCCTCGGCGTACTCCTGCGCTGCCTTCCGGAGGGCCGCCGCCTCCTCCCGAGCGACACGAACGATCTCCTCCCGTGTCGTTGTGTTCTCCGCGATCCACTTCTGGTGCGCAGGAGTTGCCCGGTGGGTGCTGTGGGTCTCCAGCGACCAACGAGTCGCCTTACAGCTCCGGCAGTGCCATCCCGGACCCTCCACGTCGGCCTGGCAGAGGGGGCACTTTCCCTGAACCTTCACGAACTCGAGGCCCCAGGACGCTCCGCACTTCCAGCACTTCTCTCGCTCGTCGTACGTCACGGTCCCCTCCCGGAAATCGCCCCGATATCCTTGGGCGCAGTCTCCGCCGTTAGTACGGGGGACACCTTTTCCCGGTTCCGATTCTTCGCGCCCGGGGGACGGCCCCATCGAACCCTGTCCCCGCGGGCCTCGGCCGCGGCGAGGCGTCGCGCATACGCCGCCCTCGTCGCGCGGGAGATACCCTCGCGGTAGTCGCGGTCGAGCTCCGCAATCAGCGTGAGCATAACGTTGCTCACCAGGAAGGGGGTATCCTCGGTTGAATCGAGCACCGGGGTCTCGCGGAACCGCCAACCGACCCCGAACGATTGAAGCTGGCGCAAGAGGTCGAGGGCGCCGTAGGTCCCCGTCCGGGTGAGACGACTCAACGAGCGAAAGAGCAGCACGTCCCACGGCCGGCCCCGTTGGAGCGCCGCGTCGTGGAGCAAGCGGGAGAGCTCGGCGCGCCCGTCGTTCGCGCCGCTGGCGACCTCCACGTACTCCCTGGTGACGACGTACCCGTACCGGCCGGCAAGCTCGCGCAGATCGTCTAACTGGTTTCGGAGGATTCCCGCTTCGTCACCGCGACTGACTCGAGCGTAGATGCCGGCGCGGGTCCGGGAGTCGGTCATCCGGCCTGACCCCCCGACTTCCTCGTTTTCGGCGCCCCAGACCGCCCGGATGGGGTAAGAGGGGGTTCGTGGCCCGCATGGTCCCCGGGGTTGGGCGGACGGGGGTTTCCCGCGTGATTCTGCACGGTGCCCCGAATGCGGGCCTTTGCCTCTTCCGTCATGGACAGCTCGGGGCGATACCGAGGGTTCTCGAAGGCGATGTAGGCGTCGAACTCGGGTTCCGCTTGCCGAACCGCGTGCGCTTCGTCCCAGGACCGGGCACGGCAGGAGAAGAACCAGCCCCCGCTACCGCCCGAGCAGCCCGACCCGTGGTGGTCTACGAACTCGAAGTGAGAGATCGAATCGAAGCCAGCAATCCGCGCCGTCGTCGCCGCCGGGATCTCCCGGGTCGTTCGGGACCTCGGGTGGTCCCGGGTCTTCGGCTCGTCCGGGTGGGGGCGGTAGCGGGACGCGATCATGTGACCTCCTGCTTGAGGCCGAACCGGTCCCCCCGTTGAGCGACGGTTCCGTCTCCCGCGATCCGCCCGAGGGCCGCGTTGGATTCGGGAGCCGTGTACCCGAGGGATGAGAGATGGTCGAGGATTGCCGGACCGTCCGAGCTGCCCGAGCGGTCGCTGAGGAACGCGCGCAGGGAAGCCGTTGCGCCGGACACACGTTCCGGGGCGACCGCGTCGGCGCGCCGTCTTGAACTGCTCGAATCGTTAATCGCCGACGCGGATTCAGGCTCGGGACCGTGGATGGCTGCCAGGTCGGGTGGCTGTATGCTCAGGCTCCCTCCCTCTTTCGGGAGTGTGACTCCCTGTTTGGGGAGTGTATGGGGAGTGTCGTTGGAAAGCGTCTTTTCAGACGGCAAAGAGCCCGAAACGGGGAGTGTAGGGAGCGGATTTCCCGGAAGGACGCCTCCCCTCTCCGCGATGTCGTCAAGTGTCGGGTTTCCGCCGTACCGGGACCACACACTCGGCCACAACGTGATGAACGGCACAAGAGTCAGGCGCGCGCGGTGTGCGCTGTGGTGTACCTTGAACCCGAGTTCGCGGACAATCCTCCCCGTGAAATCACGCGGTCCGTACCGCTTGAGGTCCACACGTGCGACCGTCTCCCCGCCGCCAACGGGCACGACGATCACCTCGCCCAGCTCGACCAGGAGCTGTTCGACCTGTTCGTGGATCCACTGGAGCTCGAGGTCCCTCGCCTTGAGCTGCTCGAGCCCGCCGGCCCGCGCGACGACCGCCGCGATCGCGGTCACGACGAGCCCCTTGTCGCTCCCCGCGAGCTGCTCGGTGGCCTCTTCCTCGAGGCGTCCCGCCACGGCCGCGAGCCGGTCCCCGACGCCGTACCGGGAGGCGAACGGCCAGAGAGCGGTGAGCTTGTCGCGCGACCTCGGCTCGAGGCCCGGCTTCGACCGCGCGGCCTCGGCGACGGTGCCGATGTCGCAGTATGCGGCCCCGACGAGGATGTCCAGGCGGAGCCGGACCAATCGGGTACGCACCTCAGTCGCCTCGGGATCGCGTACCGTCACCCGCTTCGGCGGCGTGCCCGGGAAGAGATGGAGGACGTAGCACCGGCTCACGAGGTCCTCCCGCGTGTCGACCTGAGTCGTCAGGATCACCCACCCGAACGGGTCGATCAGCACGACGCCGCGGTCCTGGTTCTGGGCCGCACGAATGATCTTCGCGCCGCGCTTGAACCCCGCCCGCAACACCCGCTGTAGCTCGGGGTTGTCCGCGATCGCCGACTCGTCCACGAGCAGGACGGGGTGCCACTCGTTCATCATCCGATGAACCGATGCCGGGGTGAGCGCGGCGCCGTAGACCCCCCGGGAAACGACGAGCTGCACGGCCTCGGCACCGGTCGACTTGCCCCATCCGAACGGGGCCTCGATCATCAGCCGCGGGGCATAGTCGATTTCCTGAGACCGGGCGGACGCGCCCATCGTCCACAGGGCCAGCACGAGAGGGCCGTCCGGGTCGTTGGTCGAGACGCGCTCTCGGAAGTATTGTTCGAGCCGGGTGAGGAGCGATCCATTCGCGCGCTCCCATTCCTCAGTCGAGACCTGGGTCGGGTCGGCCGGCAGCGGCCAAAGCGCGTCCTTGGCGCGGCTGAATGGCAGCGAGCTGAGCAGGCGTTTCGACTTCCGGTCGCGATCCCCGACTGCCTCCTCCTCTGTCCTGCCCCTCCCCTGGGTAGCCCCCTCGTACTCGCGCTCGATTCGGTGGAGCTCGGCGGACAGGGTCGTCCGGGCGATCCGTCCGTCGACCACCCAGGCGATCCCGAGGTCCGGTTTCCCGTCCGAGTCGGTCGTGGCGAAGACCTCTCCGACCTCCGGGTCGAACTCCTCGAGCGGGGGCGTGGGCTTGGCTGGCGCCGCTTCCTTCGCCGGGCCCGGCTCGTACCGGCACGCCGACGCGGCGATGTGTTCGAGGTCCTTTTCCACGAGCTTCTCGACGCACCGTGTCGCGTTGATCGCACGGAGTTCGGCCAGGATCGTGTCGTACCCGGCGTCCGCGTTCCGGAGGCGTCCCGCGATTGACATGAGCTTGGGTCGCCGCTCGCCCTTCGTGATGGGGGACGTCTCCCCGGGTGACGTCAGGGGAAGCCGCCGGTACTCCGGGTCGACGCGAAGTTTCGAGGTGTCGAACGGAGCGCCATCCCCTCGGTACACGACGGGGGTTGTCCCCGGCGGCGCCGAGGGCAAGTAGAAGATCCGCGAAGCGTCGCGCGTCCCCATGTCGACCTTCCCGAGGAACAGCTCGCGGACGAGCGCCGGCCAAACGGGACCCCAGCGATCCGCGGGGACCGGCTCGAGCAGCAGGACCACCGCCCGGAACTTCGGGTGCTCTGGCGTCGACGAGTGGGTCGAGTGGAGGACGAACCACACCCCAAGCCGGCTGAGGTGGTCTCGCACGAGCTCGGGCGGCGTTCCGTTGTCGAAGTCTCCGACAGCGAGCGTCAGCGCGCGGACGTTGTCGTTCTTCCGAGTCTTCCCCTCGGCGTAGACCGTCGGGCTGAACAGCGGGCCGTCCTTCACCGCGCGCACGTCGTGCCGAGAAAGGAGCTCGGCGAGCTGCTCGCGGGTCAGTGTCACCATGCGGGGCCTGGTGTCCGTCGCGCGGTCGAAGAGCGCGATCACGACGCGCAGCCCGTCGGTCACGCAGGACGAATCCGACCCATCCCTCCGCTCCGGGTCCCGGGCGGTGGTTCCCGGCCCGATGAACGATGCAAGCCCGCTCGGGACGGCGAGAGGCTGGGAGTGGGGCCCAAACCCGCCTCCGCCCGCGAAGATTACCCCGAGCGTGACCAGGAGGGCGAGCGGAAGGACGCCGCGGCGCGGGCGTTTGGGTGTCACGGCCGCCCATCCTCCTCGACGACGCGGAGGCGCGAACCCGACGTACGGACGTAGACGACCTTGACGCCGGGGCGGTCCTCGAGTTCCCGCAGCAGAGCCTGGAGGGTTCGAACGGGTCCGTTCAGGACCAGCCCGACGTTGACGCGGAGGTCTCCGAGGTCAATCGTGCTGGCCATGGGTTCCATCCTTCAATGAAAGCAGCACGAGCCACGTCCGGACCTTGGCGGCGAAGCTGGCCGGGTCGAGCTCGTCCGGTTCAGCGAGGATCGCCTCGCGGTACGGGTCGCCGGGAGGCCGGTGTTCCCGCGCGTCCTCCTTGAGTTCGCGAAGGGAGGGGGCCATCAGCGCAGCTCCTTGAGGATTGCGGCGACGCGATCCACCCGCGCGCCGGGCGGAACCACCACCAGGATGTCCCCGTAGTAGACGTCGACCTCGGACCCCGGCTCGACCTCATTCCCCCTGCACCAGGAGATCGGGAGCCGGAGTATCCGGGAACCGGAGCCGGTCACCCCGATTCGCAGCCGTCCCTTCGCGGGCATACGTACCGGGGTAGCGCGGAGCCCCGGCACGTCCAATCCTCCGGACCATTGGGGCATCCTTCCCCGGTGAATCTTCCGCTTCCGGTCGACGGTCCGCTCGGGAACCTTCCGGACCTGCTTTCGGTTCCGAGAGTGAATCGTCCGCAAACGGCCTGAACCTTCACTGATGCGTGCGCCGTCCTGCGCCGGAGGATGGGTTATTTACGAAACGTCGCCTGGGATTCCCCCATGCCGAACCGCCTGGTGCCGGGCGCGAGCGAGCGTCGCCACCGGGAGTTCTTCAAGGTCATTGAGAAGGCGTGGCGGGAGCTCGGTGCCGACGCGACGAGGGAGGAGATCGAGTCGTACCTCGAGGCCCAGTGCGGCGAGAGCGTGTCCCGGTTTCTCCGCAGATACCAGGACAAGCAGGACAACGCCGACTACCGCCGGAAGACCTACCGGCTCCACCGGCCCAAGGAGTGGCCCGGCCCCCGACATCCAGAGGCTTCCCAGGAGACGACGGGCGTCAGCCGAGAAAGAGGGCATGAGCCCGACGAGTCCAGATGGGTGGAGCTCGTCGAGGGAAAGCCGGAGACTCGGGTGATGTTCGGAGAGAGGTTTGAGCGAAGCGGGGACCCCAAGTTGTTCTTCGTGTTGCTCGCCCGGATCTGGCCCGAACCCGTAGGACGACCTTCGGCCGAGACGGTCGAGCGAGCGGTCTGCGCGAAGGAGCTGACGATATTGCCGCCGCGCTCGGCGGGCGCGGCGTACTCGGTGGCGGTGGCCCTACGCGATACACCGGAGGATCGGGTGCGAGTGCATGACATCTATCGCACGGCGATCCGCGAGCGGCTGGCGGCCGCACTTTCTCCCGACGGAAGGGCCGGCGCGCCGGGGAACGAACCTGCTGCCGAGTCCGTGATCGACCATTTCCGATACACACCGGGTGGAACTCTCGCCCTCAAGCCGGTAGCCGACGAGCTCTGGAAGCGGAGATCCGACTCGGTGCTGAAGCGCATTCGTCGAGCCTACGACCGTAGGTGGCCCGCGGTCCGACGGGACTCCAAGTACGTCACCCGAGAGAGGGGGCCGTAACGGGCGGTTGGGCGCCCCGGCGCGCCCGGCGGGAGCCCGAAAAGGAGTATATTTGTATCGATATGGGTATGGGGCCGTCCGAATTTGAATCGGAGTCTCTTGCACCCCAAGCAAGAAGGATGGTCCAAGCTACCCCACGGCCCCACGCTGCGCCGGCGGCGTCCGACCCGGGAGGCGTAAATAATGATTGCCCGCGCCCACCGCGGGTCGCTACGGGCGCGTGACGAGCCACCAGGTGAGGATCCCGGCGACCGCGATGATGAGGGTGTTCGCCAGGGAGAGCCAGAAGAACGCCCAGAGATCCGTCTTTCCCTCGCCGGGCGGCGTCGCGGCCGGCGGCGTCGACCCACCGGGATACGGGGTGTACGGGTAGTGGTACGCCTCGTGATCGGCCGACATCGACCCGACGACCGAGGCCGGGTTCTTAACGCCTCGGTTCGTGCGGGGCGCTACGCCGCGAACCAGGGAAGCCGGGCCGCCGGCCCGGTCGGCTTCAGCACAAGGACGTGAAGGTTCGCCCCGGGCTCGCCGGGCGCGTAGGAATCTCGCATCGCGAGCTGGTACAGGAGGAACAGCGCGTCCTCGTCGGAAGTGACGTGGAGCGACCGGTGGACATCGATCCCAAACCGGCCCCGAAGGAGCCGAAGGAGCTCCTCAAAGTCCACCGGGCTTGCCCCCTCGGAAGCCTGGGAGCGGCGGAAAAGCCCGACGACGATGCCCGTCGCCAGCCGCAGGATTTCGCGGGGCTCGGCCTGGCGCAGGTGGAAGTGCGCCGACTCCTCCGTTCGCGCGGCCGGCGGAACGACCAGGATGGAGACCTCGTGGTCGATCGTGGTGGAGCCCCCCGAGCGGGCGAGGCGGTCCCACGCTGCCTCGGCGGCGGCGTCGGTGGGAACGACGAAGATCGCCCGGGAAGAGGCGGTACGCTCCTCGGGGAGGCCGGCGACCCAGCGCTCGACCCCTTCCGTCGCGTCCGCGCGGACGCTCGGCGGCACGAAGACCGGGAAGGTACGGCGGGGCACGCCGGCCTCCTGGACCCAGAACGCGGGCTCGGCCGTCGGCGAACGGCGTACGGCGGGCACTCGGGAGAACCCGAGCTTCTTCAGGATCGATTCCGCGGCGCGCTGGAGGTCGGCGTGGTCTCCGACCCGGTCGGAACCCGGCATCGGCCCCGAGGAGCCGGGGGACCGAGATAAGCTCACCGCGCGCGAGGAAGGGGGGTCCGGGCTCAGAGGCCGGGGCCGAACCCCCCGAAGAGGAGGGCGGCGTTCGCGAGGATCGCGAGGACGACCAAGAGGAGGTACGGCCCCGAGTAGAGGAAGCCCCGGCGCGCCGAGCGGGGCGTGACCCGGCGCCAGAGCGGAAGCGTCACGGCCACGAACAGCAGCCCGAGCACGACCAAGGCGACGAGGACCGGCCAGGTCACGGCTCCCGTCCAGCCGAGGAGGAGGGCGGCGGGGACGAGGAGCGAGGCGGAGACGACCACGACCTTGCCGGAGAAGGCGAGGTCGTCCATGCGGGGCAGCATCGGCAGTCCGGCCCGCGCGTAGTCGTCCTTCAGGAGGAGCGCGAGGCTCCAAAAGTGTGGGGGAGTCCAGAGGAAAACCAGGAGGGCGAACGCGAGCACGCCGGGGGTCCAGTGACCGACCGCCGCGGCACTCCCCGCGAGCGCGGGAGCGCTCCCGGCAAACCCGCCGACCACGATGTTCCAGCTCGATCGGCGCTTGAGCCAGGCCGTGTAGACGACCACGTACGTGAGGCCGCCGAGAAAGATCGAGAACCCGGTGAGGGGGTTCAGCCCGACGCTCGCCACGCCGATCCCGAGCGCGAGCAGGCCGATACCGAGGGCCGCCACGAGTTCGCTCGGGGCGATCCGCTCCTCCGGGAGGGGGCGGCTCCGCGTCCGTCGCATCCGGCCATCGAGGTCACGGTCGAGGTAATGGTTCAGCATCGCCGCACCGGCGGAGGCGGCCGCGCCCGCTCCGACCAGGATCGCGAGTCGAACGAGGTCGATCGACCGGGGGTCGGCGAGTACGAACCCACCGACCGCGACGAGACAGATGAGCGCGGTGATCCCCGGTTTCGCGAGCTCGAACAAGTCGCCGAGCGCCCCCGGACGGCGCGGGGCGGACGGAGCGGGTGCCGGAGCAGCGGGAGGGCCGGTCATGCCTCGGGTTGTGGGAGCCGCGAATCCGTTTAGCCTAGCCTTCTCGCGGCCAGGCTACCGGCGACTCGGGCCGGGACCGACCGTCGCCTTCGGCGGAGCCGACGCTCGTGGGCCCCGCGTCCGTCGCGTCCGAGGCCCGGCGGGCCCACTCGACCCAACGCCGGGGGAGCTCGCGCAGATTCGCGAGCAGGGCGAGCACGAGGAGCAGGCCGAACAGCGCCGTCGCGATCCCGAGGTGGACCAGGACGAAGGGGGTGCGCAGTGCGCTCTCGACGACGAGCCCTCCGAGTAGCGCCTCGGCGACTACGAGCGCGAGCGCGCCGAGGGCCATCCGGACCAGGACCTTGCGACTGCGCTCGTAGGCGACCCCGAGGAGCGCGAGGACGAGGGTCGAGAGCGAGAGGAAGAACGCCGACACGCGATGCCCCCACTCTAGCGCGACCCCGCCTTGGATCGCCGGCAGCAAGTTCCCGTTCCCGAAGCACGAGGGCCAGTCGGGGCAGGCGAGACCGTTGTCGCTCGCCATTACGTTCCCTCCGAGCAGGATCGTCGTGTAGCAGAGGAGGCAGGCGAGGACCGCCGCCATCCGGAATAGGTCGTGCCCGCGCATCGTCCTCCCTTCCGTCCTACGGCGCCTCCGCCGGGCTGGCGGTCGGGACCGGGGTCGGTAGGCGCTGGGGGGCCGGACGGGCCACCGGTCCGGTCATGCGGACCGCGAGCTCCTCGCCCCAGGGGTCGTCGGTCGTCACGGGCGCACCGGCGAAGTAGCTGTAGACCATGTTGAACGCGAAGACGAGCTGGCCGATCCCAAGGATGAACGCGCCGAGGGTCGAGAGGAAGTTGAGGGCCTGGAAGTTCCCGGTCCACAGGTAGGTGTAGACGCGGCGCGGCATGCCTTCGGCGCCCAGGATGAACATCGGGAACAGCAGCAGATTGACTCCGACGTACGTGAGCAGGAAATGGATCTGGCCGAGACCCTGGCTGTACCAGCGGCGCGTCAGAATCGGGAAGTAGAAGTAGATCCCGGCGAAGAGCGCCATCAGCGTCCCCCCGAGGATGACGTAGTGGAAGTGCGCCACGACAAAGTACGTTCCGTGGTAGAGGTAGTCGACCGGGATGGCGGCCAGCATGAGTCCCGAGAGGCCGCCGATCACGAAACCGGTGATGAACGCGACGCAAAACCACATCGGCACGGCCATCCAGATCCGGCCGCCCCAGAGCGTCGCGACCCAGTTGAACGTCTTCACCGCGGACGGGACCGCGATCGCCATCGTGGAGAGCATGAAGACGAATCGGATGTTCGTCGAGATCCCCGTGACGAACATGTGATGCTCCCAGACGGCGAAGGAGAGGACGGCGAACGCCCCGAGGGAGACCGCCATCGCACCGTAGCCGAAGATGTCCTTGCGGGCCAGCTTCGGAAGGATCGTGGAGACGAGGCCGAAGGCGGGCAAGACCATGATGTAGACCTCGGGGTGCGCGAAGAACCAGAAGACGTTCTGGTAGAGCAGCGCACCCCCGAGCGGGGTCCCGTTCGCCGCCGCCAGCATGTGCGTTCCGAAGTTGCGATCGGAGAGGACCATCGTGAGGCCGATCGACAGCGACGGGAGGGCGAAGATCAGCAGGACCGAGTTGATCAGGGTCGCCCAGACAAAGAGCGGCATGTTCCAGTAGTGCACGCCCGGCGCCCGGTGCTTCAGGATCGTGACGAGGAAGTTGATCGCGCCGAGCATCGAGGAGATCGTGAGGATGTGGAGGCCGAGGATCCAGAGGTCGATGCCGTTCCCCGGGGCTTGGACGGACAGGGGCACGTAGCCCGTCCAACCCGCGTTCGCATTCGAGAGGAGCAGGATGATCCCGGCGGGAGGGATCAGCCAGAAGGCAATCGCGTTGATCCGCGGGAGCGCCATCTCCCGCGAACCGATCATCGACGGCACGAGGAGGTTACCGAATCCCGCGAGGGTCGGTATAACGAACATGAAGATCATCAGCACCCCGTGCATCGTGAACAGGACCGAGTAGACGTCCGGGGTGATCCCGAGGGTCGTCTGCGGGTCGAGGCCGAGCCCCTGTACGAAACCGAGGTCGGTGCGGATCAGGGTCGCGTAGATCCCACCGATGAAGAAGAAAATGAGCCCCGTGACGATGTACATGAGGCCGATGAGCCGGTGGTCGGTCGTGAACAGCCAGCGCTTGAGCGCGCCGACGAGCCAGGGGCCGTGGTAGCTCAGCGCCCAGAGGAGGAAGGCGGCCAGCGCCGTGACGAGCCCCACGAGAACGAGTGGGGTCGTCAGGTCGGTCATCGGCCCCCCTCCCCCCTCATGCAATAAGTCCCCCTAGTACGTACGCGAGCGCCGCGCCCGCGATCACGATCACGAGGACCTTGAGAAACCGCACCTCGGCCTGGGGCGTCACCGGACCCGGAGGCTTCGGGGAGAACTTTCGGCCGAGCGGCCAGACCCGGTAGGTCCGGTCGGCGAGATGAACGACCAGGGCCCCCATCATCGCCATCAGCGCGACCGCGAGGCCGAACGATTCCTCCGCCCCCGGGCTCGTGAGGGGACCGAGGAGGACGGTGTAGACGATCAGGACCGCGATCCCCAGCAGCATCAGGACCTGCACGGCCGTGTAGAGGTCGAGTACGCGGTTCTGGAGCCGGCGCAGCTCGGCCGGGTCGGAGAGGTCACTACTCAAAGAACTCGATCCTCCGCTGGTTCGCGCCCCGGTACCGGTCGACCCGGTAGAGGATCCCGGCCATGAACAGGAAGGCGAGCACTGCGACGAGCCCCCCGAGGCCGACCGCGAGGAGCGCGAGAAGGGAGCCCGCGACCACCCCGAGGATCCCGTAGACGAACGTGGCGGCGCCCACCGTGCCGAAGACCAGAAGGACCGCGAGGATCCCCCACAAGGAGGCGGTGTTCCAACGCGGTGCGTCCGCCCCGCTACTCACTGGACGTCACCTCCGTCGTTCCCGCGCGGGCCGGCGTCCCGGAGCCGGCCGACGCGTAGGCGCCCGCGAACGCCGTCGGGCGGGCGAGGAGGCGCCGGGCGTAGCTTCGCCGATAGCGCCAGTGGAAGAGCGCGGTCATGAGCCCGGTGACGAGGAAGATCGGACCGAGCGTGGTCGCCACGGCCATCGGCGCGATCTGGACCCCCGGGGTCTCTCCCCCCCAGACCGTCATCATGATGAAGAACCCGAGCAGCGAGGTCGCGAGCCAGACGAACAGCGGGCGGTCGCGGGGGTGGGTGCGCTTCGAGCGGTCGAGGAACGGGAGGAACAATACGTAGACCATGAGCACGGTCGTGACGCCGACCGCGACCACCGGCGTGACCCCGGTGAAGTCGACGAGCTTGAACAGCCAGAGGAAGTACCAGTCCGGCTCGGTCACGATGCCGGCGGCCGCGACGTTCCCCGCGTAAGCCGTGAGCTGCCAGGGCCAAAGGGCTGCGACCCCGAAGAGGACACCGACGTAGAGGAGTCCCCACTTCGTGATGTAGAAGAAGATGTGCGGCATGAACGGGACGTGCTTCTTATCCTCCTTATCCGTGAACCGCCGTCGCTGCAAGGGGTCGGAGGTTGCCGGAGGCGCGATCCCGTGCGACTCGAACAACGCGATGTGCGCGTAGAGGAGCGCACCGAGCGCGACGGGGATGAGCAGCACGTGCGCGTCGAACATGCGCGACAGGAGCCCTTGGGACGTGCCGTCGGCGAGGATGAACGGACCGAGCAGCGGCCCCATGGTCGGAAGGCGCAGCGCGAGCACGATCCCCACGTTGGTCGCGTTCAGGGAAAGCTGAGTGTAGGGGAGCAGGTACCCCGTGAACCCCATGCCGAGGGTCGTGAGCATCAGCAGCGTCCCGACCATCCAGGAGAATTCGCGCGGGGCCTTGTAGATCCCGACGTAGTAGCCGCGGAAGAAGTGGATGAACATCAGAAAGATCATCGCGTAGGCGCCGTAGAGATGGCTCGAGAGGAGGAGCGAGCCCATTGGAACCGAGTTGATGATGTAGTACGTGGAGCACCAGGCCGCCGGGGCGGAGGAGTAGGTCCCCACCACCTGGCCGCACGCCGTGAGGGTCGGGGCGGTGCTGGGCTGGTAATAGAGCAGGAGGAGCGCGCCCGAGACGACCTGGTAGAGGAAGGCGTTGACCACGAACGCCCCGGTCCAGTACGATGGCTTGAACGTGAACTCGGGCTGGGGCCGAAGGGCCCATTTCTTCATCGAGGTCCGGTCCTCGACGAACCCCCAGATCTTGTTCAGGGTCCGATTGTACCAGTTCGAGAACACCATCACGACCTCGACCGCTAGCTCGGGAAGGAGCAGAGGATGACCGGCGTTTCCTTGACCAGCTGGGAGGTCGAGCCGACCGCGTAGTCTCCCTGCAAGGTGTTGAGGTGGCCGTTGACCGGCGGGCCCTGCTCGCCGGTCGCGAAGATGTTGCCGCCCGTGTCGACGTCGAGCGTCACCTGCGGGAGCGGCAGGACCGCCGGCCCCGTGAGGTTGGACGCCGAGTTCGTGACGTCATAGGTGGAGCCATGGCAGGAACAATGGATGTAGAACGACTTCCCACCAGGCGTCTGGGGACAGGTTCCGGGCGGATAGTACGCGATCGCCGGCGCGGGGCAGCCGAGGTGCTGGCAGATCGCGCTGTAGGCCACGATCGACTTGTGGGTCCCCACTCCGCCCGGCACGTTCTCCGCACCGTTCGCCCCGTTCGGGGTGCCGCTCGCCGGGTAGAGATTGAGCAGGAAGTTCGGCTCGTTCCGCAACGGATAGTTGAACAGGAAGAGGTCGCTCGACTGCGCGCTGTACTCCGCCTCCACCTTCGCGATCGTGAGCGGGCTGCCGTCCACGTCGATCAGTTGGACGCGCGGATAGCTCGAGATGCCGATCGTCGGGGGCTGAAGGTACTGGAGCGCCCCGATCCCGCGCCCACCCCCCCCGGCCCCGACCCCCCCGGCGACCGCGAGAACCGTGAGCCCGTTGCGCGTGGTATCGGCGACCTCCCCGGCAGCCGCCGGGCGGGCCGAGGCTACGCGACGAACCTGGCCGACCGGGAAGTCGAGCGGGGACGCTCGACCGCCCGGGTACGGACAGGAGCCGGCGCAGTCCGGTGCACCGAACGTCATAGGGTCCTCCCGCGGGTATCCGGAATCGATTCGTCCACCTCGTTCGGGTCGGGGATCGTCGCCTCTCCGGGGAGCTCGGCCCGATCGCTCCCGTAGTAGACGGCCCACGTGATCCCGATCCCCATCAGGATCACCAGCAGCTCGGTGAGCGTGAGGATCTGGTCGACCGAGAACGCGCTCATCGGAGCACCTCCCCCTCGACCGGACCAACCGGCGCGGTCATCGTCCAGGTCGGCACGGGGGCGCCGCCGGTCCAGGGGCTCGACGGGACGAGCGGGGATACCGGCGGGAGTCCGGGGGGCGTCCGCACGGCCGCAGGGATTCCGATCGTCTGCGTCGCGGTCGGGTCGAGCCCGAGGAGTGCGCCCCGCACCGACAGCGGTGCCCCGGACGGCGGGAGCGGGAGGCCGGTCGCTTTCGAGAACTCTGCGAGGAGCTCCTGCTTGACGCGGCCGGCCCGGCCGTACCACCGACCCAAGGTGCGCAGGGTCTGGGCGCTGTCCTTCCCGAAGAGCAAGAAGAGCGCCGCCGCGAGGATGATCAGCCAGTCGATGTCGGAAAGGAGCGCCATCGGTCAGTTCACCCCGCTCCGAGCGCGGACACCGGTGGGCGACGCGTGGCCGACCGGCGCTCCCAGCGGCCCGCGAAGTACGTCCCGCCGAAGTAGAGCGCGACCATCGGAGCCGCGATCATGAGCATCGTGATCCCCGAGTTGTCGGGCGTGACGATCATCCCGAAGACGAGCGAACCCAGGACGGCACCGCGCCAGTGCTTGCGCCAGGACGCGGCCTTTACGATCCCGAGGCGGGTCAGTGCGTAGACGAAGACCGGCAGCTCGAAGACGACCCCGAACGCGAGGGAGTAGAGCAGGGCGAACGTCACGAAGTCCTGGACGCCGATCGTCTCGACCGGCAGTCCCATCGCCGCGACGTAGCGGAAGAGGAGACGGAACGTGAACGGAGTGAGGAAGAAGGTCCCGATCGCGGTGCCGAGGGCGAAGAGGGCGGTCGCGGGGATCCCGACCTGCCGCAGGAGCGAGCGCTCGTTGCGTCGGAGTGCGGGGACCAGGAACGCGCCCAGTTCGTGGACGACCCACGGCATGCCGAAGATCAGCGCGAGCAGGAGCCCGATCTCCATCTGGACGACGATCGAGTCGCCCACCCCGACGTTGAGCAGCTGCACTCCGGAGGGCAGCATCCAGGCCGCCATCGCGCGGAATACTTGCGCGGTGATGTTGTAGAAAGGGCTTGGCCACGGGTACGCGAAGGGGACCGAGAGTCCGAGGAACGAGAGGGCGATCGGCCGAAGCTCGAACAGGAGGGTGGCGCCGAACAAGGGTCCTAGGACGAGGACGACTCGGACCAGCCGGCGACGGGCCTCCCCCAGGATCGAGAGGATCCGGTCGAGGTCGCCCATCAGCCACCCGGGCACCCCCCTCCCGGTCGGTCCCCGGCCCGGGACAGGGTCCGCGCTCGCCTCGGCTCTCCGTGGTCCTCGCGCATGCCGGTCGCGACCGGGGCTTTAGTGGGCCGGGCCCGCGGGTCCCGCAGCGCTCGCCGTGCCGGCCTGCTCCGCCTTGAGCTCGCGCTCGACCTCGAGACGGCCCTTCTTGAACTCCCCCACCGACCGGCCGAGGCTGCGCGCCAGCTGGGGGATCTTGCTGGACCCGTAGAACAGGATCCCGGCCACTACGGCGATGATCAGCCAGTCGTCGATAGAGTCGAACACCGTCTGCCCCCGCGGTCCCACCCGACCTCGGACGATATGGCGTTCGTACGGGAGGACCGTACCTGTACCGCTTGTCCGTACCCGCGGCAGATAAAGGTCGTCAGGCCGCTTCGACCAGAATCGTCTCGGTGCTGGCGGCGACGGCCCGATCGATCGCGACCTCCGCGAGGTGCGCGAGGTGGCCGGCGCCGCGCTGGAGGAGCCGCGCGGCCGCCGGAGGGGACGCGCGGACGTGCGCGACGCGGGTCGGGCGCCGGGGAACGGTGAGAGCCGTGCCGAGCTCGAGGCTGCGATGGTAGACGTCACAGGCATGGTCGAGCGAGGGGTGCATCAGCGCCTCCATGACCGCCTTCAGTTGCACCTTGAGCTCGGGCAGCCCGGCGACGAGGACCGCGCGGGCCGCCGCGGGGAACTTCGCCGACTCATCGTTGAGGGCCCCGAGCGTCTCGCCAAAGAGTTCCGCGAGCTCCTGCAGGGAGTGGACGACGACCCGCCACTCGAGTAGCTGGCGGGGGTCGGGGCTGCCGATGCGCCGGGCGAGCGACCAGTCGCGGCTCGCGAGGAACAGCTGCCGGACCAGGAGGGCCAGGACTTTGCCCGATTCCTCTTCGAGGGTCGGGAGCCGACGGCTCCGGACCCGGCGGTGGAGCACCTCTTCCATCTCCTCCAGGAAGGCGACCAGGATCATCTTCATGCGCTGGACCAGCTGGGGTAGCTCGTACTTCGACGGGTCGATGAAGTTCTGCAGGACCATTCGGTTGGGTTCTTGAGCGACCACCGACACCCCGAGGAGCCCTCGCGCGGCGGCCAAGACCTCCTCGACGCGTTCGGGGGCAAGGGCGATGTCGGCACGAACCTCGATCGCGTCGTGTCCGACGCGGTAGGCACCGACGATCAGCCGCTCGAGCACACCCGGAGTGTCGAACGCGCGGGCCTGGACCAGGAATGGAGCGACCGCCGGGCTGATCCCCGGAAGGGGGGCGGGCTTGAGGTAAAGGGTGCCGTCGTCATTCTGGTCGAAGACGATGAGATCGCCCGGCCGCAGGTTCATCGCCTCCGCCCACGGTTTCGGTAGGGTGACCGCGATCGACGAGTGTCCGGCCTTCAGTACGCGCCGCTCCCGGCTCGGGGTTCCCCACGCCATCGAACTGTTCCCAACCTACTACGAGGTCCGTAGCTAATACGTGGTCTCGCATTTGAGGCTTGCGAAGGCGCCGGGAACGGCGCCGGCGCGTCGCTCAGCCTTTCGGGGGCTCGTCCGCGGAGGCGGGCGACGGACCCGCGACCCCGCCCGGGAGCGGTTCGGGGTAGCCGAGGCGCTCGGGCGGCATCTCGTGCTGGGACCCCCGCCGTTGACCGATGACGAATCCGAGCACGAGCGCGATGACGACCAGGGCCACGATCGTACCACTGATGATGAAGACGGCAGCTCCCGGTCCCGTAGAGGGCGCCGTGACCGTAAGGTTGCCCGGGAGGTTCATGCCGAAGGCGATGAACCCGTACATACCCGAGCCGAAGTGGCCATACTCGAGGCAAACGAACTCGTACCAGCCGGGGGCCGACGGCGAATTGAACGTGCCCGGCGTCTGCCCGCCCGGCCCCGAGGCATTGAGACTGACGATCGCGCCATAGGTCGAGAAGAGCTGGTCGAGCTGGTCGGTGGTGGTGGCGGTCGGGATCACTACGCCCTGTCGCTTCAGGATCGAGAACGTGTGGGGGAGCGTGTCCGCGTCGGTGAACGTGACCGAGATCGTCGTGTTGGTCGGGAGCTGCTGGTAGGTGCTCTGGACGAACTTGAACCCCGACGCGGCCGTAACGGCGAGGGAAGACGAAGCGTCCGTCTCGACCGAGGCGGTGGGCGCGGCGCGGCTCAGGCCGGCGCCCGCGAAGAGGGCGACCATGAGGACCAGGGCGACTCCGAGCGCCAATGCGCGCGACCTTCCCGAGCGGAACACCTGCGTACTCCGGTGGCGACCGACGGCGGGACGGGAGGTGTGGTTCAAAGCCCCTCCGTATGTACGGCGGGCCCCCGGCCCGGGCCCGCATCTCGCGTCCGGTTCGTACGCGGGGAATATGTAGCTCGACCTTCCCCTTCGGAACGTGGTGACGCGACGCGGATCGATCGAGCGGGGGAGATCCCTCGCGGTCGGCTTGGCCCCCCTCGGCGCCCTCGTGGGCACCGGTTCGAGCAATCTCGACCAGACGAACGCGCTTGTCTGGTCGATGATCGCGATCAGCGCCGCCGGTGCGATCGTGACGTTCGCGTTCCTCGTCTACGCGCTCTGGAAGTACCGGGACCCGAAGGTGAAGGGACGTCGCTATGGTTAACAAGCTCGAGGTCGCCTGGACCCTCGTCGTGGTCGGCCTGCTTGCCGGGGTCGCGGTCTACTCGACCGTGCTGCTCTACCACCTCGACAGTCTCCCTGCGAACCCCACCGAGTACGTCGAGGTGATCGGGCACCAGTGGTACTGGGAGTTCATCTACACCAACGGGACCGAGGTGAACTCCACGTACGACCCGACCACCAACACGGTGAGTGGCGGCGCGTTATGGGCACCGCCCGGGGCCGTCGTTCAGGTCAACGTCACGAGCACCGATGTGATCCATTCCTTCAACATCCCCCAGCTCGGGGTGCGGATCGACGCGATCCCGGGTCGCATGAACCACTTCGCGTTCTCGGTCCCGAACGCGGCCGCGGGGACCGAGTACCTGATCCAGTGCACGGAGTTCTGCGGGACGTTCCACGGGACGATGCGTTCGTTCCTCGTGGTCACGTGAGATCGCCCGGCCGGACGTTATCGGCCCCTCTCGACCGCACTCCCGCTCCGTATCGGGACGGGGGAACCGCCGAGGCGCCCTTTGCGAGGAGCGAAACCGCCGGGAGCCGTTCGAGGGCGGTCGCCCGTGCGTGCGTCTCAGGAGTGACCGCCGTGGGAGCCCGGCGCGCGGGGGAACCGACCCGAGAACGCCGCGACCGTCGCGAGCACCCCTCCGATAGCCAGCAGGACGGCGGAGCCCGCGAGCACCCAGGTCTCAACGACCGCGGTGCTGGGCGTGGGCGGAGGCGGCGGCGGAGCGAACCCGATGTAGAGCAGACCGTCCATCCCGTTCGCGAAGTGTCCGGGAATCTCGCAGATGTACTGGTAAACCCCCGGTCCGGCGACCGTGAAGTTCGCCCAGACCGTCGCACCTCCGCCGGACGGAACCGTCGCCGAGACGAGCGGCGCGTGCTGCTGGAAGTACTGGGTGAAGTTCCCCGGTGAAAGGGTCACGTTCGACTGCGGGGCGAGCGTGAACGTATGGGAGAACTGCCCGGTGTTCGTCACAAGGACATCAATCGTCGCGGGAAAGTGCGCGGGCAGGGCGTTCAGGACGTTCGGCACGAACGCGAGAGCGTCCGTCGTGTTCTCGGAGAGCGCGAGGCCCGGTCCGACCGAGGTGAGGTTGAGGAACCCGTACATCCCGGCCTGGAACTGGTACGGCACGACCGAGACGAATTCGAAGGAGGAGAGGCCGGCGGAGGCGTTGAACGAGACGTTCGCCCACCCGCTCGCGCCCGGGGCGAGCGATACATTCGCGAGCGAGCCGTTCCTCGCGAAGTAGGCGTACACTTGGTCGGGGGAGAGGGTCGGGGAGAGGACGACGTCCGGCGTTTTCGAGAGCGTAAAGGTGTGCGAGAAGTTCCCGAGGTTTCCGAGGTGGATCGAGACGTTCGACCCCGCGGGAACGCTCACATAGCGCGGAGCGAACGCCGGCTGGTCGGTGAGGTTGACCGTGACGATCTCGTGGCCGGCGAGCGGATGGGCGTAGCCGATGAGCGGAGCGGCGGGAAGGGCGCCGAAAGCGGCGACGGACGGCAGGCCGATCGTCGCGACGAGGAGCCCCGCGACGAGCCAGGGTAACGCGCGACGGAGCGCGCGGGGCGGTCGAACGGACGGCGCGTCGCTCACAGAGGTCCCTGACGGCGCGGTGACCTGAGGACGGTTGATATGGGTAGTGTACGAATCGCGCCGGGAGCTCGTCCGGGCGCCTCGGACATGCGCGCCCCCTCGGGCTACGCCGAGGCGTTCTGGACTAGGGTTCGGGAGAGGCGCCCGATGGGCTCGTCGGCCGCCCCACCGGTCGGTCCCCCTCCCGGGGGAGCCACGGCAGGAACGGGGCGCCGTGATAGAAACGTCGGCAGAGATAGGCGATCTCGACCCCCATGACGCCGCCCATCGCGATCCCGAAGCCGAGGTCGGCGGCGGTGCTCCCTCCCGTCGCGGCGACCGCGAGCCCCGCTACTGCCATCGCGACGAAAGCCGCGGCGAGGCCGAAGAGGAGGCCCGCCTCTCCGACCACGACCTCCCCGCGGAGCAGATGCCTCAGGAGCAGCGCGAAGACGACGGCCATGAGGGCTGCCATCGCCGCACCTCCGAGGGTTGGGTAGGCCGTGACCCAGGGCGCCAGCACGGCAGAGACGGTCAGGGCGAGGAGGGCCCGGCGCTCGACTCGGGAGAGGGGCGCCCAAACGAGGAGCGCGGCCATCACCGCAGCCATGGACCAGAAGAACCACACGGACGCGAGGCCGAGGGCGAGCGTGGGGGCCGCGTCGGCCGGAGCGGAGGCGGCGCCGACGACGAACAGAATGCCCATGAGCGCCTCCGATCCGGTCGTCACGAGAGCGATCGTCGCGGGCCAGACCCAGCCGTCGGTGCCAATCCGACGGTCCCGGAACAGGACGAGGCCGATGAACCAGATCCCGACCGGGGCCATCATCATGAAGTTGAACGACATGAGCACCCAGGTCCACGCGTCGGTCCCGTTCGGGTCGAGGAAGACCAACAGGAGCGAGAGGAGGAGCAGGCTCCCGCCGCCCAGTACGGAGAGGGCGAGCGTCATCTGCGTCAGGAGCGGGGGACGACCGTCCGACGGAAGGACCTTGCCGAGCACGAAGATCGTCACTCCGATCATCGATATCGCGACGACCGCGAACGGAAGGAGCGTCGCGTCGAACGAAAGCGGCGGCAGCGGGAGACTCATCTACCCCGTTCCATCGCCGCCGCTTTCTTATCCCCCCGGTTCCGACCCGGGGCGGTCGGAAGTACCGGCTTACGGGTCCGAGGGGGGGTCGCGGACCTCGCCGCCCTCGAACCGACGGATCAGCTGCGTCGTTACCTCGATCAGGGGGTGGTGGCTCGACCGGTCTATTTCGATGTCGGCCACGCCCGCGAGGTGGTGCTCCTTCGCGAGGCGCTCGAAGCCGGTCTCCCGGGTCGCGAACTGGTCGGGCCGATCGCAGGTCAGCACGAAGGCTTGGAGCTGGGTGAGCCCCATCTCGCGCGCGGCGAGCGCGCGGTGGTGACCGTCCACCAGGATCCATCGTTCTCCCTTCTGGAGGACCAGCACCGGCTCGGCGAACCCCCGCTCGAGCTCGTAGCGGCGGCCTTCGAGCTCGTCCTCGAAGACCTTCCACTGGGTCGGCGTGAGTCGTTCGATCGGGACGAGACCGCGGTGGAAGGAGAACGGGAGCCCGTAGCGCTCCGAGAGCAGTCGCTTCAGGGTGTCCGCCTTGGCCGGGGACGCACGCTCGAAGTGGGAGCGGACGATGTCGAGGTTCGAGAGGATGCCCGAGAGCCGACCGTCCGGGTCGATGATGGGAAGGTCGCGCAGTCCGAAGCGGAACATGATCCGCGCCGCGTCGTCGAGCGAAGTGTCGGGGTAGGCGGTGTACGTGCCGGGCCGGAGGATCTGGCCGAGCGCGGTCGTGGCCTCGGTGGCGTGACGCAGGAGCTCCTTCGCGCTCACGAACCCCACCAGCCGGCCGTGCGGGTCCGTGACCGGCAGGCCGTGGTGGCGGCTCCGCATGAGGCGGGCGATCGCTTCGCCCACGGTCGCCGTGTCGCGGAGGTGCTCGACCTCGAGCACCATGTAATCGCGGACCCGGACCAAGGTCATCGGGTCGCGCCGGGCTGCTCGTCCCTCAGGTACGCGGTCAAGAGGTGGCAGACCAAGAGGTGCACATCCTCGATGTGCTGCATGCTGTTCGACGGGACGACGAGCGGCACGTCGACGAGGTCCTTCAGCTTCCCCCCACCCATCCCGGTGAGCCCGATGGTCGCGAGGCCGAGCGTGCGCGCCACCCGGAACGCCTCCAGTACGTTCGGGGAGTTACCGCTTCCCGATATCCCGACCGCAAGGTCGCCCGGGTGCGCGAGGCCCTTCAGCTGCTCGGAGAAGACTCGCGAGTAGTCGGCATCGTTCGCCCAGGCGGTGATCGACTCGACGTTGTCGACGAGCGCGACGCAGCGGAAGCGCTTGCCATCGCCCCGGATCGTCGCCTTCCCGATGTCGACCACGAAGTGCGAGGCGGTGGAAGCGCTCCCCCCGTTCCCGAAGAAGAAGATCGTACGGCCGTCCCGGCGGGCCGCGAGGAGGAGCGGGACGATCGCGTCCATGGCCGCGAGGAGGTACGGCGCCTGCAGCGCGGCCGTCTCCTCGGCGAGATAGCGGCGAACGAACGGCCCGAGACTCGAGAGATCTTCGCTCATCGGCTTACGAAGAGAATCCGCGACCCTTCGGGAGTGATTCGCACGGGGAGGCGCTGCATCGGCGACAGGGCGTCCGCTATTTGACGGCTCCGTTCGGGGGGGTGCAAGAGCAAGAGGAAACCACCCCCGCCGGCTCCGGTAATCTTGCCGCCCCAGGCCCCGGCGTCCTTCGCGGACGCGTAGAGCCGATCGATCGCATCGTTCGAGATTCCCGTGGTGAGCCCGCGTTTGAGCTGCCAACCCTCGTCGAGCACCGCACCGAGCCCCGGCCAGTCCCGGGCCAGGAGGAGGGAGCGGGCGCTGTCCGCAAGGTCGCGCAGGCGGAGGAGCGCGTCGCGGTTCTCGCTGGTGCGCGAGCTCTGCTGTTTCAGGATCCCCTCCGCGCGGCGGGTGACCCCCGTATAGAACAGCGAGAGTCGGTCGCTCAGTGCATCGCGGTCGCCGGCCGCGAGCGGGATCGGCGAGACCCGGACCGAATCGTCCGCATGGAATGCGAAGTGCTGCACCCCGCCAAACGCGGCAATGTACTGGTCCTGCTTGCCGAGGGTCCCGCCCAGCCGGTCGATCTCTATCTGGCAGGCCTCCTCCGCGAGCTCGGCCGGGTCCTTGAGGACCCCGCGGTATCCGTAGAGCGCGTTCAGCAGGCCGACCGTGAGGGTAGAGGAAGAACCGAGGCCGGTTCCTTCGGAGGGAATATCGGCGATCGTGTGGATCTCGAGGGCCTCGCGGAGTCCCGCGGCCCGCATCGCCTCCCGCACGAGGCCGTGCTGGAGGTCCTCGAGGCGCTCGACGTTCTCCGTGCGCGAATAGGCCACCCGAATCGAACGGTCGAACTTGTCGTTCACGAGGACGTGGATGAACCGATCGATGGCCGCGCTCGTCACCGCGCCGCCGCCGTGGTCCCGGTAGAACGAAGGGAGGTCGGTCCCGCCCCCGGCGAAGCTGATGCGCAGCGGGGTCCGGGTGATGATCATTCGAGGGGGAGAGCGCGCCCTCAGGGACTTATGGATTGTGGTCCGGCGCGGAGGGTCCCACGGGCGGCGGGGGCGCCGAGGCCCGGCTCGCCTTCGTCGACCAGCGCGCGCGCTTCCCGTAGAACGCCTGGGTGACCTCCGCGAGGTTCGCGATCGGCGCGAGCCCAGGGAGGACCGAGGCGAATGCCGGGGCGCGCCGGTCGAGCACGATCGCGAGGCCGCGGTCGTGCTCGGACCGGATCATTCGCCCGGTAGCCTGTAGGATCGCCCGCTGGGCCGGCGCCTCGACGGTGTACTCCCAGCCGTGCCCGGAGGTACTGTCGAGGAAGCGGCGGAGCGCCTCCCGCTTCGCGGTCGGACGAGGGTACGGAATCCCGACCAGGACGACGGCCTCCAGCTCCTCGTCGGGGTAGTCGATCCCCTCCGCGAGTCGCCCACCGGCGACGCCGATGAGGATCGTGCCTTCGGGATCTTTCTTCCAGCCCTCGATCGACCGCCAGAGGTCCCCCATCGGGATCTTGCTGTACTCGATGAAAACGTTCCCGGGCAACTGCGACTGAAGACCGGCTTCGAGGACCTTGTGCATCAGTTCGAAGCTCGGGAAGAAAACCGCGGTCTTCACCGGCAGCGTCTGTAACACTTCGACCAGACGGTCGGCGAGCCGGGCGATGGCTCGTGGGTCGTTCTTGAGGTCCTCGAACCGGGTCGTCACCGTGGGGTCGAAGAGATAGCGGCAGTGCTCCCGAGGAAAGTGTGATGGCACGTCGAGGAACCGCGCCTTCGCCCCGAGCCCGAGGGCGTCGCGGTACTCCGCGAGGGGGGTCAGCGTTCCCGAGAGGTGCACCGAGAGATGGCAGTCAAGGACCGGACGGGCCGCTACCGAGGCGTCGAGCGCGTACGCCTCCAGGGCCGGGCGCGGGAGCCGCGTGGCGACCTTGACGTAGGACGGAGGTTCGAGCTGGGGCCACGAGAGCAGGGTGAGCGCGACCGTGTGCACCCACGACCGGGGGAGGCGACGCTCGCGGCGACGCTCGTCCCGGAGGTTCTCGCCCCACGTCGCGAGGGCGCCAAGCCAGGTATCCAGTCGGTGGCTCGTCCCGCCGAGCGCGGTCAGTAGGGCGTCTTCGAACACCGCCGGGGGGAGCACGGCATCGTCTTCCCGTGCCAGCGCGTGGATCAACTCCTCGACCGCAGCCCCGACGAGGTCGAGGAAGCGGCTCGCGCTCGGGCCGTCGGGCAGCTGGAAATCCCCGCGTTCGGCGATCTCCGCCCGCGCGCGACGCACCGACTCCTGCGGGAGCGACACGGTCGAGAGATCCCGCAACTGGTTCGGCAGGTTGTGGGCTTCGTCGATGACGAGGTCGACCCGGTCCGGCTCGACCCCCATCCAGGCGAGGAGGGATCGGCGGATGTGCGGATGGAAGAAGAAAGCGTACGGCGCCGTAACGATACGCGCGTGGGGGACCAGCTTTTTCGCTAACTCGTAGGCGCACAGGTTCTCCTCCCGGCAGTACGCCTCGAACTCGTGGGGGGCCGGCAACTTCGTGCTGAACCGTTCGACCAACCCCTCGATGTCCGCCTGAAGGACCCGCGCGTAGTACGGACACCCGTCGAGGTCCGTCAGGTCGATCTCCCCACCTTCGGGGAGCTCGGGGGGCGTGATCAGCGGTGCCTCCCCCTGCATCGCGCGCTCGGTCGACCGCTTGCGGTCGGCGCAGAGCTTCCCGTGTTCCTCGGCGGTCGCCCCCTTGATCTCCGCGACGTTCTCGAGAAGGAAGCAGCGGCGGGCGCGGCCTTGGAGGCCGATCGCGAGCAGGGGACGCTCGAGCCGGTGCGCGATCGTCCGGGCCTCCTGGAGGATCTGGACCTCCTGGGTGTGCGTGCGCACGAGGTAGAGAATGCGGTGGTCCGCGGCCTCGGCATGTTCGAGAAGGGGCGCGAGGACGGCCACGGTCTTTCCGCTGCCCGTGGGCGCGTTGACCAGGAGCGGCCCCCCGCGATGGCCGAGCTCCGCAACCTCTCGGAGGATCGCCTCCTGGCCCGGCCGGACCCGGTACGGAAAGAGGAGAGAGGGTTCGGGGGTCGGTGTGACGGAGGTCGTAGGCGGGGCTCCGTCGGTCCCGAGCGGCGGTTCGGGGTTTTAAGCTGCGCCTTGACTGGAACGATGGGAACCGCCGCGCGCGCGGTAGCTTCAAGCGGAGCGTGCCTCTGGCACGCCGGGCCGAGAGCGTGACGGGCGGGGACGGGAGAGCCGGGCCGGCCCCAGGAAGCGGAACGGCCCTCCTCCCGTTCCTCCGCCGGTACGGGCGCTTCGTGCTCGTCGGGTTGACGGGCGTCATCGTCAATCTGGTCGTCTTCGCGTCAGTGCTCGACGCAATCTCCCCGAGCCCGACGTTCAACCTGTTCACGAGCCTGGTCCATTTCGCCTCCACGTCCTCCTCGAACGCGCTCGACAACTTCCTGGCGAGCGCGGTCGCCTTCGCAGGGGCCACGCTCTGGAACTTCGTCTGGAACAACCTCTGGACCTTCCGCGCGCGGGTCGGGCACCGGCACTCGCTCAAGCGCCGCCTTGGCCTCTACTATGGTGTCTCGCTTGGCTCGCTCGCGGTCAATGAAGCCGTACTGTTCGGTGCGAGCCTCCTGTTCCCGCCGCTCTTGGGCCAGGCACTGGGGATCGCCGTCGGGAGCCTGGTCGGGTTCACGGGCAATCACCGGGTCACGTTCGCGGAGATCTCGCTGCGCGACCCCTAGGCCGGAGGCGAGCCGCGCGGGACGCCCAGGGGGCGCTAGCCGAACGCGTAGCGGATCCCGTACGGTCCCCGGGGAAGCCGCCAGGTGACGGAGCCCTGATCGCAGGCAATGTCGCACGCCCCGCACTCGACACAGTCCTCGTAGCGGAAGACGAGCCGACCCTCGATCCGCTCGTAGCACTTCGCCGGGCAGACGAACGTACAGAACGAATGCGGACAGCGAGCGCAAACCTCGGGCTTGACCGTGATGTGGGCGTGCTCCTTGGAGTCGGTCGCGTAGCGCAGGGTCCCCAGCCGTCGCTTGACCTCCACGAACTCGACCGGCGCGGCCACGGGGGAGGCCATCGTTCGCCCGTCCCTCCCTAGTCCGGGAGCCTCGCGAGGATGGCGAGGTCGGAACGAACGGCCGCGACACTGGCCCGGAAGGCCGTCTGCTCGGCCGCCGAGAGGTCGACCGGGACGACCCGTTCGACCCCCTGGCGGCCGAGGACGACCGGGACCCCGATGTACACGTCCCGCTCTCCGAATTCCCCGTCGACGTAGGCGCTCGCCGGTAGCAGACGGTGCTCGTCCTGGGCGATCGCTCGAACGAGTTCGGCCTGGCTGGCGGACGGAGCGTAGAAGGCGCTGCCGGTCTTGAGCAGGTTCACGATCTCGCCGCCGCCCTGCTTTGTTCGCTCGACGAGCTGCGCGAGCCGGTCGGCCGGGAGGAGGCGCGAGAGCGGAACTCCCGCCACGCTCGTCAAGGAGAGAAGGGGAACCATCGTGTCGCCGTGCGTGCCCAGCACGAATCCCGTGACGTCCCGCGGAGCGACATGGAGCGCCTCGGCCACGAACGTACGGAAGCGGGCGGTGTCGAGCGTGCCGGATTCCCCGAAGACGTGGGTCGTAGGGAGACCGCTCACTTTCCGGAAGTAGTAGGTCATCACGTCGACCGGATTGGTCACGACGACGCAGATCGCGTTCGGAGCCGTGGTCCGCACGGCTTGGGCGTGGGCCTTCACGATCGCCGCATTCTTCTCCAAGAGATCCGAGCGGCTCATCCCCGGCTTCCGCGCGAGACCGGCGGTCTCCACGACCACGTCCGCGCCGGCGAGCGCGTCGAGCGAGGTCGACCCCGTCACGCGGGTCGAGAACTCGAGGATGGGCGCCGACTCCTGAATGTCGAGGGCTTTCCCCTGCGGCAGCCCATCGACGATATCGATCAGCACGACCTCGCGCGCCAGGTCCGCTTCTGCCAGCCGCTGCGCGAGCGACCCTCCGATGTTCCCGGCGCCAAGGACGGCGATCTTCGAAAGCGCGCTCATCTGGACCCCCTGATGTCGGCCCCCACCCCCGCTCGGGCTTAAACGTCAGCGGCCCCCGGGTCGGGTACCCCGGCCCGGGGCCCTCGGCCGAAAGATTGATTCTTCGATGCGTCCGTTCGTGCCCGATGGTGGACGTCGACTCGGTCCTGCTGAGCGTGCAGGAGCGCGACAAATGGCGCCATCGCATGGAGCTCCTCGAACGGTCGCTCGGGGAGATCCGGGACCGGCGTCGCCGGCTCGAACTGCGGCTCCGGCGACTCAAGAAGGAGATCACTCGGCTACGAGTGACGGTCGCGGCCGTGCACGACCTGTCCCGCTCCGCGGTTTCCCGGGAGGTGACCGGTGCCTCGCGTAGCTCCCCCCTCCGATAGACAGGAGTCGCTCCTAGCGACGCAGCGGGAAGTCACGGCCGAGCTTGCGCGCCTGCGCCGGGAGGAGGAGTACCTCGAGCTCAAGGTGCGCCAGGCCCGCGAGCAGGTCCGCTACTACGAGGCCTTGCTCGAGCTCCTGCGACGGGATTGGGGGAAGTCCCCCGGACTCTCCGAACTCGTCCGCCGGCTCGGCTAGGGGAGCCCTGGGCCCGTGAAGATCGTGGTGATGGGCGCGGGCGCGGTCGGGAGCCTCTTCGGCGCGCGACTCGCCGAGGCGGGCCACGCGGTCTTGCTCGTCGCCCGCCCCGAGCACGCTGCCGCGGTCGCGGCCCACGGCCTGACCGTGCGGAACCGGACCGAAACGGTCGTCCGACTCTCCGCAACCTCCGAGCTCCCCCCACATCTCGTGGCCGACGCCGCGCTGCTCACGGTGAAGACCTTCGACCTTCCATCGGCCTCCCACCGACTGGCGCGGTCGCTCGACCGGCCCGTGCCGACGCTCCTGCCCCAGAACGGCCTCGGGTTCGAAGAGGCGGTTCGCGCCTCCCTGACGGGGGGCGGCTGGGTTGACCCGGCGGCCTGGATGGTCCCTGCGGTGAACACGGTCCCGGCGACCTGGATTGCCCCGGGCGTCGTTCGCGCGGCGGGGACGGGAGAGGTGCTGCTGCCCCAAGCTGCCGATCCGCCCACCCCGGGATCTCCGGTCGGGCTCTTCGAGCGTGTCCTTCGGGAAGCGGGGTTCCCGGTCCGGACGGTCGCCGAGTTCGACCGCGAGGTCTGGCGGAAGCTCCTCGTCAACGCGGCCATCAATCCGGTGACCGCGATTCGGGGGGTGCCGAACGGTCGCCTGCTTCGCGAGCCCGAACGTTCGGAGGCGCTCGCCCTCCTCCGAGAGGCGCTGCGGACGGCCCGCGCCTGCGGCCATGATTTCTCCGAAACGGAAGCGATCGCGGACCTCGACCGCATCGCGCAGGCGACCGCCGAGAACCGCTCGAGCATGCTCCAGGACCTCGACCGGGGCCGTCCGACCGAGATCGAGTCGATCTCGGGAGAGCTCGTCCGACGGGCGGCCGCGCACGGCCTCGACCTGACAGCGACGCGGGCGATCGCCGAGGAGATTCGGCGCCGGGTCGTCCGATCGGCCCGCCGTCCACAACCCTCTTAGTGCGCGAGAGCTCCGTCCGTCCGATGGCCGCGAAGAAGGGGCTTGGGTCCGTGCCCGTGCACGGACGACGGGTCCTGGTGCGCGTGGACTTCAATGTCCCCCAACTCCCGAACGGCCAGGTCGCGGACGACCGACGGATCGTCGAGGCGCTCCCCACCCTGAACCATCTGCGGGCCGCGGGGGCTCGCACGATCCTGATGACCCACCTCGGCCGGCCGGAGGGCCGGCGCGACCCCCGGTTCACGCTGCGACCCGTGGTCCACCGTCTGAGCGCAGTCCTCGGCCAGCCCGTCCCGCTCGCCGAGGACGCCGTCGGCGTCGACGCGCTCCAGCGGACCGCCCGGCTCGAGAACGGCCAGTTTCTCATGCTCGAGAACCTCCGGTTCCATCCGGGTGAGGAGGCGAACGACCCCGGGTTCGCGGGGGCGCTCGCACACCTCGGCGAGTTATTCGTCGAGGACGCCTTTGGCACCGTCCATCGAGCGCACGCGTCCACCGTAGGCGTCCCGAAGCGCCTACCGTCGGTCGCCGGGTTCCTGGTCGAGCGCGAGGTCCGGGAGCTCTCCCGGCTCGTCGAGGATCCCGCCCCGCCGTACGTCGCCCTGGTCGGCGGGGCGAAGGTCGTCGACAAACTGCCCTTCCTCACCAGCTTCTGCGGGCGGGCCCAGACGATCCTGATCGGCGGGGCCCTCGCATTCCCGTTCCTCCGCGCCCGGGGCTACGACCTCGGGTCGAGCCTCGCGGAACCCGGCCTCGAGACCACCGTAGCGGAGTTCTTTCGCCGTGCCGAGTCCTCCGGAACGGAGGTCGTGCTGCCGACCGACCTCGTGGTCGAGCGGCCGGGGGTGGCTGGCGCCGAGACCCACCCCGTCGCGTCCATCCCCTCGGACGCGAGCGCCCAGGACATCGGTCCCGAGACTCGGGACCGGTTCGCCCAGCGGTTCCTCGGCTCGAAGACCGTCTTCTGGAACGGACCCCTCGGCCGGGCCGAGGACTCGCGGTTCCGGGCCGGGACGCAGGAAGTGCTCTCGCGCCTCGGTGCGGTGCCGGGCTACCACGTCGCGGCGGGCGGCGACTCCGCTCGCATCGCACAGGACCTCGGGGTCTCGGGGAGCTTTGCGTTCATCTCGACGGGCGGAGGTGCGGCGCTCGAGTTCGTCCAGGGGCTTTCGCTCCCCGGCCTCGCCGTGCTGCCGGACGCATGACCCCCCCTCCGAGCGGCGGCGGCGGGCTGTTCTTGTCGAGGGTCTCCGAGAGGTAGGTGAGGTACCCGGGGGCCACGCGTGGGACGTCGACCTCCACGATCTCGGGAACGTCGTACGGGTGGGACGCGGCGAGGTATCCGAAGAGTCCACCGACCCGTTTCGGGACCGTCTTGAAGAGGACGAGCGTCTCGGAGGAGGAGGCGATCCGGCCCTTCCACCAGTACCGGGCATCGATGGGGACCAGTTGCGCGCACGCCGCGAGGCGACGGGCGAGGGCCCCGTCGACCGCCGCGAGCGCCGCGGACCGAGACGGGTAGGTGGTGAGGACGATCCGCATCGGTCCGACCGCCCGTACCGGGTCGAGCGGATACGGGCTCACGCGGCGGCCCCCTCGGTGACCGGGGCTCCTCGGGAGAAGTCGAGGGTGACGAGGCCAAGGGTCGAGAGGTCGACGATCGCGGCTCGGGCCGGTACGGGGGAGATGTTGCGCATCCGCTGGTACTCCGTCTCCGCCTGCCAGGTCGATGCGTTCAGGAGGAGGACGCCTCGGTAGCGATCGACGCCGTAGGTGTGGGCGTGGCCGGTGACCAGGATGTCGGGCACGGGGTCGATGACGAGACCATCCCGCGGGAGAGGCGCAAGCGGCGTTCGGTCGCCGTAGATCGGGGCGAGGTGGCGCATCTGGAGCATGCGACGCATCACCTCGGTCGGGCGCGCGTACGACGCCCCGGGGAGGGCCGGGATGAGGTCGTCGAAGCTCCGGCCGTGGTACGCTTCGATGACGGCCCCGTCGAGCGCGAACGTCGACGGGTTCGCGAGGATCCGCACGTTCGGGCCGAGCGCTTTCGTGAGGTTCGCGGAGAGCGCCGGCTGCGGCTCGGCGGGACAGACCGCGTCGTGGTTCCCCGGCACCGCCACAATCGTCAGATGGGGCGGGAGCTGGGCGAGGCGCCGGCCGAGCTCCGCGTACTGCTCCACGACGTCGGAGATCGCGAGGTCCCGCTCCTGCCGAGGATAGATCCCGATCCCGTCCACCAGGTCGCCGGCGATCACGACGTGGTCGATGGATGCCGCCAGCTCCGGGTGCGGCCCATTGCCGTGCAGGAACTCGGCGAGGTGCGCCCAGGAGTCCGAAAGGAACGATCGGCTGCCGATGTGCAGGTCCGAGAGAAAGATCGCGCGGCGCGGGGTCGGCGAGCGGCCAATGGGTCGGTTCGCGGGTACCTCGGGGCGCTCGACGGCGGCGACGCGGGGGATGCGGCGCGGCTCCCTCGAGAACTGCAACACGACCCCCACGACCTCGTCCGGCAGGAAGGGGAGACGGCTCCCGGGGGAGCCTTTCGGGACGAGCACGTCGACCGATCCGGCCTCGTCGTCAAGGGTCAGGATGAGGTGGTGGCGCTGGGGCGTCTCGCGCACCTCTCGGACCATGCCGACGATCGACGTTGGGCTCTCGGTGCCGCGCAACTCCTTGACCGGTCGAAGGTTCGGGAGCGACGGTCGCCCCCGGAGCATCCGCGCGAGGGCCTGGAACCTCGAATGGAAGAGCGCCTGATACGCCGCGATCGGCTGCGTCGCAACCGGTGGTCCGGAGAATCCCTCTAGGATCAGCTCGAACGGCAGGACCCGTCGTGGTGCCGCCCGCACGAGCCCGGCCGTTCCCGCGGCCTCCGCGGAGACCCGGGGAAGTCGTCGGTTCGCGAGGACCGCCTCGACCATCTCTCGCGTCACGAACGGAGTGACCCCCGAAGATCGCTCGACCAGCTCTCGGGAAACGATGAGCGGCTGGTGGTCGGTCAAGAGGAGCTGGAGGGCGGCGGCCTCGACCAGCTTGTGATTCTCTTCGAAGTAGTGGACGAGATGCGAGCGGAGTTCGCCGTCCACGTGGTGCCCCCGACCCGACGACCGGGACCCGGGAGCGGGGCCGGAGGAGCGGGTCCTAGGGTGGATGCGAGACGAGCGAGGTTATTTCAACCCTCGGTCGCGGCCGGGCGTTGGCGACCGGTCGAACGGTCGATCGACGTCTATCGGTACGATTCCTTGGCGTACGACGCGCCCTTCGGATATTTTTCCTTGAGGTGGGCGACGAACGCCTCGGGGGAACGCTCGAGGTGCGCTCCGTACCACTGGACGACGACGTCCTTGAGGACCCGATGCAGCTCGGTGACCTTCACGTCGTCCTCGGGGGCATCGTAGAGGACCGCCTGGCTCATCATCCGCATCCAGCCCGAATAACGGTGATAGCTCTCCCCGTCGCACCACTCGAAGATTCCCCGCAGGTGGGGTTCCCCCTCCCCCGACCGGTAGTACCAGAATCGCAGGGTGAACCCGACCCAGCCCGCCGCACGGTCGCCGAGCTCGATCGTCTTCACCGCACCGAAGTCGAAGTTCTCCTTGAACGTCCACTTCGTCGGGTACTCCGCGAACGTGGCGAAAAGGGTCTGCGAAGGGTCGATCGACAGATGGACGCTGACCTCCTCGAACTGATTGTGGACCTCCCAGAGGTCCTGAAGAAGGCGCTTGTTCAGCTCGGCCCGATGGGTCAGGTCCTCGCCGGTCTTCGCTCCCGCGTTCGCTTGGGTCTTGACGAGCTCCTGCTTGAGCGCGCTGACAAAGTCGTCGTCCGCGAGCGGCGGCTCCGGCGCGGGGGTGCCGGGTTCGGGAACGTCACGAACGAGCGGGGGCTTGCGAGGGGATCGACGAGCCATGGATTTGCCTCTCCGTCGGCGGCGTAGTGGAGACCCGTATAAAGACTGTATCGGCGCAGCGGCGGATCTCTCGAGGGCGGAACACGACCGCTCGCCGGTCCCGCCGCGGCCGGTGGGTCCCGCTTAAATAGCCTCCCCGACTAGACGAGAAGCGAAAGCACCCCTCCGGGGACCGAAGGAGGACGACTCCCGACGTTGCCAGGAGATCCGGAATCACGACTCATGATTCGCCCTCACCTTTGTCGTAATCTCCGCGCATCGACCGGCGACGTTGGGACCGCCTGACCTCGTTCTCGGAAGGGCCCCGCATCGCGGGAGCGCTTTCCCAAGGAACCAAACCCATGACCAACGACCCTAACGCCGCAAAGTACGAGATCCGAGCCCGCATCACCGCCGAAGGCGTCATCGATAAGCCCGACGTGGTGGGTGCGGTCTTCGGCCAGACGGAGGGACTGCTCGGCGACGAGCTCGACCTCCGCGACCTTCAGAAGTCCGGACGCATCGGACGGATCGAGGTCGAGATCGACAGCCGCAAAGGCAAGAGCGAGGGCGAGATCGTCATCCCGTCGTCGCTCGACCAGGTCGAGACCGCAATCCTCGCTTCGGGCCTCGAGACGGTCGACCGCATCGGTCCCTGCCGCGCGAAGATCGAAGTGATCGGGGTCAACGACATCCGCATCACGAAGCGCCAGAAGGTCGTCGAACGGGCGAAGGAGATCCTCGGCCGCCTTCAGGAGGAGTCGAAGGGCGTCGGAGTCGACCTCACCGAGGCGGTCCGCAAGGCCGTTCAGGTCGAGGAGATCACCTCCTACGGGCCCGAGCACCTCCCCGCCGGTCCGAACATCGACCAAGCGGACGCGCTCATCGTCGTCGAAGGCCGGTCGGACGTGATCAACCTCCTCCGCTGCGGGATCAAGAACGTCATCGCGGTCGAAGGCACGAGCGTGCCACAGACCGTGAAGGACCTCTCCCGCGGGAAGACCGTCACCGCGTTCACCGACGGCGACCGGGCGGGCGAGCTGATCCTGCGCGAGATGCTGCAAACGATGGACGTCGATTTCGTGGCCCGCGCCCCGCGCGGGAGCGAGGTCGAGGAGCTCACGCAGAAGGCGCTGTTGAAGTGCCTGCGGAACAAGATCCCCATCAACCAGTATCTCGAGATGAGCGGGTTCGAGTCGACCGGCGCCTCCCGCGAGCCGCGCGAAGAGCGCGGGGAGAACGGCGGCGGGCGACCCGAGCGGCGCGAAGAGCGCGGTGGCGGACCTCGCCGGGAGGACCGGGACCGCGAGCGCGGCCCGCCTCCCCGTGCCCCGACCCCCGTGCCGCCACCTCCGGCAGCGCCGGCCCCTCCGCTCTCGCCCGAGCTCCAGCGATACTTCGACCTCCTGGACGGGGTCGAGAACACGTCGAAGAGCGTTTTCGTCGGCGCGGACGATGCCGTCATCGGCGAGGCCCCCGTCAAGGAGATGATCGAGGCCCTCGCGAACCTCACGACACCGGCGAAGGCCGTGGTCTTCGACGGGATCGTGAGCCAGCGCCTGCTCGACGTTGCGCAGGAGAAGGGGATCGGGACCGTGGTCGCGACTCGGCTTGGCCCGATCGGGAAGATCCCGGATCAGGTCAAGATCTTCACGAAGGCCGACCTCGCCGCTCCCTCGGCCGGCCACTAGCCCGCCCCCGCGTCGCGGGGGGGGGGGGGGGGGGGGGGGGGGGGGGGGGGGGGGGGCGGGGGGGGGGG
>VFSW01000309.1_pt1 | contig 69206 bp, 59 predicted proteins | sample 5358111 | NCBI WGS metagenome assembly VFSW01 (sample SAMN11554181, study PRJNA540505) | mine drainage metagenome | isolation source: sediment from site ElyBrook_90M | place: USA: Ely Copper Mine, Vershire, VT | collected 2017
CAAAGCATAGCAAATCAATACACAGAAGTGCAGATACTTATGAACTGATTAGTAAGTATCAACGCGCATGGCGCCAACCCGCTAACCCTCTTCAGAACTGTGGCTTGGCACGCGCGAGTGGGCATAATGCCCCACGGCCGGACTGCCGAAGCTTGCGTGATTGTCGCTGGTGGAATATTGACTTGAATCAAAAAAGGTCGAAAGTGTCTGGCTATACTCCAGAGGTCCCGTCTGGGTGGCGGAACCTGCGCTTAGATTATTCCCGGCTGACATACTTCGGGGACCAGAACAATGCTGCAAAGGTTTCTGAACAACACGTTGGCAAAGGAGATCGTTCTTGTCCTGGTAATCAAGCTGGTGCTAATTTTCTGTCTGTGGTACGCGTTTTTCCGAATTCCCCCGGGCCAGCTTCCGGACGATCGCAGTGTCAGCCGGTTAATCCTCGGCCACGGCACCGACCCCCCGAATTCTCGCTGAGCATCGGCACGCCCCATCACATGATCCAAGGAGCACAGCCATGGTTTCGCAAACCGTAGTCGACCTGTCAAGGCTGCAGTTCGCGGTCACCGCCCTCTACCATTTTTTGTTTGTGCCCCTCACCCTCGGACTGTCCTTCCTGCTCGCCATCATGGAATCGGTATACGTGATGACCGGCCGCGAGATTTACAAGGATATGACCCGGTTCTGGGGAAAACTTTTCGGCATCAACTTCGCCATGGGGATTGCGACCGGTATTACCATGGAATTCCAGTTTGGCACCAACTGGGCATACTACTCCCATTATGTCGGCGATATCTTCGGCACTCCGCTGGCAATTGAAGGGTTAATGGCGTTTTTCCTCGAATCCACGTTCGTCGGCCTGTTCTTCTTCGGCTGGGATCGCATGACCAAGGCACAGCATCTTGCGGTCACCTGGCTTGTCGCCATCGGATCAAGTCTGTCCGCACTCTGGATCCTGATCGCTAATGGCTGGATGCAGAATCCCGTCGGCGCGGTGTTCAACTTCGAAACAATGCGCATGGAACTCTCGAGTTTTGCAGACCTGTTCTTTAACCCGGTAGCTCAGGTGAAATTCGTCCATACTGTCTCCGCCGGGTACCTAACGGGCTCGATGTTCGTTCTCGGTATCAGCGCCTACTACCTGCTCACTGGCCGTGACCATCCGTTTGCAAGGCGCTCTTTCGCCGTGGCTGCCGGCTTTGGTCTGGCTTCGGCATTATCAGTAATCGTGCTTGGCGACGAGAGCGGTTACACGCTGGGTGACGTACAGCAAACCAAGCTCGCTGCAATCGAAGCAGAATGGACTACGGAAAAACCTCCGGCGGGCTTCATGCTTTTCGCGATACCGAATCAGAAGCGCGAGACCAACGAATACGCAGTCGAAATTCCCTATCTCCTGGGTCTGATTGCGACTCGCTCCGTTGACGAAAAAGTAACGGGTATCAGAGAACTTGTGAAGGCGCACGAGGAACGAATACGCAGCGGCATGGTTGCGTATCGGGCCCTCGAGCAATTACGGTCTGGCAACAGGAGTGCGGCGACAAAAGCAACTTTCGAGGCGCACGTTCGTGATCTGGGCTACGGATTGCTGCTCAAGCGCTATGCTCCCGAGGTGACCAATGCCACCGACGCACAAATCGAGGCAGCCGCCCAGGATACCATTCCCCGGGTGGCGCCGTTATTCTGGACATTCCGAATCATGGTTGCGGCCGGATTCCTGATGCTGTTTATCTTCGCCGCGTCATTCTACTTCTGTGCCAAGCGCACTGTCGGGCAGAAACGCTGGCTGCTGCGCCTGGCGCTCTACGGAATGCCGTTACCCTGGATCGCATCTGAATGCGGCTGGATTGTTGCCGAATATGGTCGCCAACCCTGGGCCATCGGCGAGGTGTTGCCCACCTTCCTCGGCACGTCCAGCGTCACCACATCGGATCTCGTATTCAGCATCTCCGGCTTCATCATATTCTACACGTTGCTGCTGTCGGCAGACCTTTTTCTGATGTTCAAATACGCTCGCCTTGGGCCAAGCAGCCTGCACACCGGTCGGTATGCTCTCGAAACCGGAAGCGCAACTTTGTCAGGCCTGCCAGGAACATCCGGAAAATAAGGAGAGATTGATGATCTTCGATTACGCAACGCTGCGTGTTATCTGGTGGGCTTTAATTGGCGCCCTCTTCATTGGATTCGCCTTGACAGACGGATTCGATATGGGAGTGGGCACCTTGCTGCCCTTTCTCGGCCGCAACGACGACGAACGGCGTGTCATGATCAACACCGTCGGGCCGCATTGGGAGGGCAACCAGGTATGGCTTATTCTGGCCGGCGGTGCGATTTTTGCGGCGTGGCCGCTCGTGTACGCCGCTGCGTTCTCCGGCTTCTATGTGGCGATGCTGCTCGTGCTCTTCGCACTGTTCTTCCGGCCAGTGGGATTCGACTACCGCGGCAAACTCGATAACCCGCGCTGGCGGTCTGTCTGGGACTGGGGGCTCTTTGCCGGCAGCTCTGTGCCCGCCGTCGTTTTCGGGGTCGCATTCGGGAATCTGCTGCGCGGTGTACCGTTTTATCTTGATGACACCATGCTGGCACACAACAGCGGCTCATTCCTGGGCCTGCTCAACCCCTTCGCCTTGCTTGCCGGCGTTGTCAGCCTCTCGATGCTGACCATGCATGGCGCGACTTATCTTCAGCTGCGCACGGAGGACGCGCTCCAGGACAGGGCGCGTGGCGCCGCGAAACTTTCCGCGCTGGTATTGATTATTACATTTGCCGTTGCCGGGATCTGGTTGGCGCTGGGCGTGGCGGGTTACCGGATCACCTCAATCCCGTCCCTGGACGGACCATCTGATCCACTCACCAAAGTGGTGATACGGATTGCCGGCGCGTGGTTCGACAATTATCGTGCCTACCCCTGGGCGGCCACGGCTCCAGTACTTGGATTCATTGGAGCCATCGGGGTAATCGCGTTCAGCGCAGCGCGCCGGAATTCTTTGGCCTTTATGTCAAGTGGGCTGTCGATTACCGGTGTGATTCTGACCGCCGGTGCAACCATGTTCCCGTTCATCATGCCCTCAAGCCTGCAACCAAACAGCAGCCTCACCGTATGGGATGCAACTTCGAGTCCGCATACGCTGATGCTCATGTTCTGGGCAACCCTCATATTCCTTCCGATTGTCCTGGCCTATACGATCTGGGTCTACAGAATAATGCGCGGCAAGATAACGATAGCGTATGTTCGGGAACAGACGCATAAAGTTTACTGATTCGACGCATAGGAGACCTGCAATGTGGTATTTCACCTGGATTCTTGGCGTACTGCTGGCTTGCGCCTTTGGTATTGTGAACGTGATGTGGCTCGAATCCGAACACTGCCTTGGTCCGGATTCAGAGGGTGATGAATGTTGAATTCGGAGGAAATTCCCGCACCTAGAGCGCGCAGCGCAATACTCCCGGAATACGCATGTTGTGATTACAGGGCCCGACGCGTAAGCACCCTGTCAATCCCGCTTGGCTAGCCCGATCCACCGCGCGGATCTTGCCCTTGGTTGTTTCGTTTCACAATGAGGACTTTGGACTGTACAGAGGACCGCTGTCGCAGTACCGAGCGCCAGCGGGCAGATGCGGCTTGACCGTCTGAAACATTTCGGGCGGGAGAATAAACCCCTGAAGCTCACCCTGCAATCGTTTACGGCGCGTCTCGATTGCTACCGATCGATCTGTTTGATCGTACGCCCGGCTCGAAGTCAGCGCAAGCAGGTATCGGACGCTGGACGATATCGCGTCGGGCGCAGATGCCGTTGTCGGCGCGTACAGCAGAATAGGCCGAACTCAGTATGTTGAGTCCGGGGACAAGACGCTCCAATTCGCCTGCATCATCCGTAAAGAACCGGCATTCCCGGCAGGTTTGCGTAGGCATGAAATCCCCTGATCAGAAAAGACGGGTATCCGCCGGGGCATGCCCCGGCGGATACATTTGCTTTACAGGTTCGACCAGTAATTACCGAACACGTAGACCGAAAGGATATACCCCAGCGTCACGTTTGCCAGGACTCCGAGGCTAAAAGCCGAAAACGTTTTCCATCCCACAGGCGCCAGTTCGCGAAAACGTGTCGTCAGGCCGATGCTAAGAAAACAGAAAATAAACGCCCAGGTCCGCAGCGATACGAGGGGCAGAATGAGCCCAGGCTTGACAATGTTATTGAAGTCCGCAGCGGAATAGCTGTTGGTCACCATCGTCATCAGAATGGACGCGGCGAAGAAGCCTATGACAAACTTCGGGAACCGCCACCAGATCTCTCTTGCATCCGGCTTGGCACCCTTCTCCTTGCTCTCCCAGACGAGCGTTGCGATCAGGGCCCAGGCAAACGACCAGATACCAATCCACAGATCTCGTCCGATCACCTTCATCAAGGTGAAAGCCTTGACCGCCACGTCTTCATGGCCGGCCATCTTGCCGTAGGCGCTCGCAGCCGCAAATCCGGCTGCATCCGCAAACTCCGAGGTTCCAATCCATGCTCCCGCCACACCGGCGCTTAAGTGAAGTGCGCGCGAGATGAACGGAAGCACCATGATCATTACCAGCGCCCACCCCACGACCAGGGTCACCGAGGTGTACAGGTGATCCTTCTTGGCGCCGACCGAGGCGGCAATCGCCATGGATGCGGACACACCACAAACCGATCCACCCACCCCAATGACGGCAGCAAGCCTCCGATCAAGCCCGAACACGCGGGTCGCCAAAAAGTAGATTGCGAGGCAGGTTGTAATCGAGATAATTGTCGCCTGCGCGATGGCGACCGGACCGGCAGTCAGAACCAGAGTAATCGGGAAAGTCGCACCCAGAAGCACGATGCCGAGCTTGATGAAGTATTCTACGCGGAACGCACTATCCAGCCATTTCGGAAGCCTGAACAGATTGGCAAGTATCAGTCCGATGACCAGGGCGACAAGCGGCGGCTCCATATTGAACCTGGCCGCATTTGCCCAGCCCGCGATAGCGAACATGATGATGGACAGAACATACAGGAACACAAAGCTCGGGATAAACTCGGATAACTTGATGCCCATCACGCGGCTGCTGGCACCGAAGATGACGAGCCAGGCGATGAACTGCAGAATATACAGCTGGGCATTCTGCTCGAAGTGATTCGCCAATTGCCCTAGCGAGGTCCATTTCAGGCCACCGGGATTGATGGCCAGTGATTTCAATACGGTACTGCCGCTGTAGAACAACGCAATCGCCAGAGCCATGAGGCCCAAACCGATCCAGACTGCCCACCAGTCCTCCTTGAGATAAAGCTCCTTCCAGCCCATTTTTTTCGGCTTTGCGCCTTCGCTACTTTCGTTCCAGGACTCCATCGTTGCCATACGGGTAGTCTCCTCCAGCTAGTAGTTGTATATGGACACTAAATCTCATCCCTGCGTAAATTCTCCGGATTGAAACGGTCACCGACAGGCGCTCGCGTATGCTGGTTCAATGCGAGACCTTCGTGCATACGCTACGTTCGCCCGCTGCAATTTTATAAAGATCGAAGTAATGCCCGGTTGATACCTGCCGGGAGATACGTTTTTATATTCTTTCTAAGGACGATGGACTGGCACCGACATTTCCGAGAATTACCCGGGTCATGCCAACCCTGCAACCAGTACAGCACAACAAATGCGCTACGGCAAGGGAATGGAATTCGTGAAGACCTTTCTGGCAGGCGTCGGCCGGAACATACTGCGCCGACATCCGGATTTCACAATATCCGGACGCCGGCGCAACAATGCCCCGCCCATGCTGCTACCGTATCAGCCGGTGTCGCGACTCACATGGGCCGCACATCGCACTTCTGATACGGTCGAGACTTATTGTTATTTTGCGTTATTTTGTACCGTTCTGATGAACGAGATAGTTCACCACGGTATCGATTTTTGCGTCCGGGATCGGACAACCGAATGCCTTCTGCATCTTAACTACCTCGCCTTTCCAGACATCCCGCGACAATGGTGGCTGCATATAGACATAGGCAGGCGAATGGCAGATGGTGCAGTACATCTGGGTATCGTTCATGCCCGGTCCCGGTTTGAATTTGGTAACCACGGGCGGCATCTCGATTGAAACGCGCGTGTTATCCGCGGCCGCTACTGATTGTGCACCGGTCAGGCCAAGCACTGCGGCCAGTGCCAGCAAGGAAGCATTCTTCATGATTTTCATCTCCACTTATATGGCGGTGACACGCACGGTTTCGACCACGTTACGCATGTAGCCCCCCGGGTTCCAACGGGCATTGTCGATCTGCTGGCTTTCTCCGTTGTTATTGATGGCCAACGCCATCAATTCGTAGGAGTGGCCCTTGCGCGGAGTGAATACCGCCTTCCAGGGCCGGAAGCTGTACTTGCCGTAGTTCTTGCCTAGGCGTGCATCGTCCCAGGTCCTGCCACCGTCAACTGAGAACAACACCGTCCGAATGCCGTAGCCACCATCGAAAGCAATGCCCTTCACCACCTCGGTACGACCAGCGTGCACTTTGTCTCCATTTGCAATACTCGTGATGAACGAACGGACATTCATACGATTGATCGGCACGGTCTTCACGCCTGTTTCCCCGGGCGTCATGCATGCACAGGCATTGGCGGGAATGCGGTATGCCGGATTCATCCAGAAGTTGTCGTTCGGCTTGCTGATGACCTCGATGTCATCAAGCATCTTCACCCAGTAGGTAGCATACCAACCCGGCACGATAAGGCGCACGGGGAAACCATTCAGAAGAGGAAGATCCTCGCCATTCATCGAATAGGCTATGATCACGTCTTCGCCCATTGCGACATCAATATCCAGCGCCTTTATCAAATCAGGTGTCGCCGGCAATACCGGACCCTCGAGGCCATTGAGACGGACTTCCACCGCGTCTGCCTCGAGACCGGCCTTGTTCAGCACATCGCGCAAGCGTACGCCCTTCCAGGTTGCGTTGCCCATAGCTCCATTCGTCCATTGTCCGCCAGGGACGCGCGGGCTGAACAGACCACGGCTGTTGCCGGAGCACTGGCAAACTGCGGTCAATTCGACTGCCTCGAAATCCTTCTTGAGATCGGCGACGCTTAAGGACAGTTCCTTCTTTACGCGCCCGTGAATCCGGGTTCTGAACGTACCCTCGTCGACAGTAGTCGGCACTCCCGCCAGATGCCAGCGAACGAAGAACGCGTCGTTGGGAGTAATGACGCCTTCATTAAAGATATGAAATGGGGTCTCAAGCAGCACCGGCCGCTCAGCCATGACGATCATCGGACGCTTCTGCGGATAGGTAGCCATGAAGCGCCGTCCGTTGACAATCGGGAGATCAATGGTTTTATCCATCGCGCGCGCGATACCCGTGCCCGCCGCCAAGGCCAGACCTCCCAGACCCGCTCCCAGACGCATGAAATTTCGGCGTGTGAGGGCCGAATTTGGATCTGCATCGGGGATCAGGCTCTTCTTTCGACTCATCTCCATTCTCCTGTATAGCGATTCATGATATATGACCGGTTAAAAGGTGCAGGTTCGGGCGGCACAACCAAGCCCATCCCGGCGGGTACGGGTCAGCACGCATAAGCCTGCGCTGGTATTCCAGATGGCGGTGGAATTGCCAATGGCACTACAACTCCGGGAATCTCAAGTCCTTATCCGGGGTTCTGGCACGATGGTGTCATAATAAATAATTTAAAGATCCAGGACCACTGCGCTACCACAACCTTGGCGTCGATTATCGCGGGCATCGGCGTTCAGAAACATCGGGCCAAAGGTATATATCTTAGGACATAGCGGACACAGTCCGCAGCGTAGAGAATCCGATCCTTCCCGCCCCGACACTGGCAAAGGTTGAAACCCGTTGCATCGGTCGCCAACGGTGATTTGGCCTTTCGCCGGAACAGGTTTTCAGTGACGCCAGGGCGCCGACCGACAATGGCATGAATTGGGGGCGGGCCCCACAGTGCCGGGCAGAGTGGCCGAAAATCCCGGCCTCAAAACTGACACTGGCGCCAGAAGCACCCTATCCACCTGACTTTTCAGGATAATCTCACGGCTCCGGACACACCAAATGGGCACTATTGCAATTTGCCATGGGAATCGAGATGCGCGGCCGGGCATTATAGAGGCAAATTCAGCCAGCGACGGCAGGCGCCGGGTTTGCCTGACGCTTCCGGTGAGGCTATATTGGTATAATAAGAATAAAAATCCCGGGGCCAGGTTCGCTACAACTTTTCGCTACAACTTAGGTACAGATTCTTTTGAATATACTTGCACGTTACTTAAGTAGGCGCCAGTGAAAATTCTGCTTGTCGATGATCATACGCTGTGCCGGGAAGGACTCCGCTTTGTTCTGTCGCAGCTGACGAGCGAAGTCCAGATATTTGAAGCCGGAACCTTCCGCGCAGCGCTAATCCAAGCCAGCAGCCACAAGGACATCAACCTCTGCCTGCTTGATCTCGCCCTGCCGGATACGGAAGGCTTTGAGGCACTGACAACGCTGCATGGCCGATTTCCCGACCTTCCGATCGTGGCCATGTCCGATTCGGAGGATCCGCGCGACGTGGAATACGCGCTGGGCGCGGGGGCTCTCGGTTTCATCCCGAAATCCTTGTCGAGTGAGTTGATGCTGAGCGCATTGAGGCTGGTAATGTCCGGAGGAATCTACGTGCCGCCGCAGCTCCTCGAAAGCAATGGCGCAACCTCCGGAGCCCGCGCACGGCTGTCCACCACCAACCAGCCTGCGCAGGTGTCGCGCTCCAGCCCGCACGAGCACGGCCTGACTGAGCGACAGCTCGAAGTGCTCGCTCTGGTCGTTCAGGGCAAGTCCAACAAGCAGATTGCTGATGCCCTGATACTGACTGAAGGAACCGTCAAGATACATGTCGCGGCCATCTGCAAGACCCTCAGTGCGGCAAATCGCACCCAAGCGGCGATTACCGCCGTGCACATGAACCTCATCACCCACGCAAGCTGATTAGCCGCTTGACGGTTTCAGAATCTAAGGCAGCGGATCCGCAGCCAATATCGACCTAGTCGCGATCACCGTTTCGCGGTGATGACGGAGGAACAAAACCTGCCGGCCAGTCGCGCAAGTGGATATCCCGCTGCGGGAATGGCATCTCAATGGTGTGATTGCGGAACTCTGCATCAATCGCAAAATTCAGATCACTGATTACCTGCATACGCTGGTCGATATGCCCTATATGGCAGTGCAGTTCGAAATTAAGCGAGTTGTCGCCAAATGAACGAAAAAATACCTTGGCGATGCGATCTGCATCGTCGTTAATTACGAGCGGATGCTCGGCGGCAATCTTCAGCAATAGCTCTTTCACCACTCCTGTGTCGCTCCCGTACGCCACACCCACGGGCACCCGAACACGTCCGCGCGGATCGTACAGCATCCAGTTCGTCACCTGTCCGGATATCAGTTCCGAGTTGGGTACAATTACATCTGCGCGATCAAATGTCTGGATCTGGGTCGAGCGAATGCGGATACGACGCACATACCCTTCGGTCTCGCCTACAACGATCCAGTCACCGGTCTTTATCGGACGCTCGAACAGCAGTATCAGACCGGAAACAAAGTTATTGACGATGTTCTGCAGCCCGAAACCTATACCGACCGACAGCGCCCCGGCGATTATTGCCAGATTGCCCAGCTCCAGACCCGCCACGCTGAGCGCCGCGACGATAGCTGTCGCAGTTCCTGCATAGCCGACGATCGTCACCATGGCCTCGCGCGCGCCTGGCTCCATATGGAGTCTTCCGAGCCAACGACGCTTCAGATGTGCACGCAACCAGCCGCTCAAGGCGAAAAGAACAACAAAGGTTATCAAGGCAAGCAGGATACGCACAGGAAACACCCGCAACGACCCGATGGTGAAACCATCAATCAGGTATCCGCGCACTTCCAGCACGGCCGCATCGGACAGACCCCAGATCCGCATGAGGGCATAAAGGAATACGGCCCACAACAAGGTGAAGATGACAAACTGTAACCAGGGCAATCCGGGGATCGGCTGATTATCACCAAGCTCCAGCGTCTGGCGCAACCGCTGATGCCATGGATAACGACCTGCGTTGAGTCGTTCGAACAGCTCCGTGAACAATTTGCCGATCAGAGCGAGAAAACCGGTCGCCAATATGGTACCGGTAAGCGCGCGCAAAACTGCGACTGACAGGTTTCGATAACCGAGCACTTCAGCCAGCAACGCCACAAATAGTGCAGATATCAATCCGGTCCGCAACACCCGCAGGCGCGACAGCCGGCCGATGTGACCAATAATCCATACGGCCCAGGCAGTATTGAAAACGAGGAGAACCACAAAAACTCCGCGGCCAAGCAGCATCGCCGAATGCGGAAGACTCTGCGCCTCGAGAAGGCCGAATCCGAGGTACCCGAAATAACCAAGAAGCGCCAGTATTCGCAGACGGGCGCCAAGCCTGCGCGCGATTTCAACCGGCAACGCAACAAATGTCTCGGCTGGTGGAAATGGTGCCAGAAAAAGTCGGATCACCGCCACTGCCAGAAAATAAAACGGCAGCCCATAGGCCACAAAACTCACGAATGGCAATTGCGCCGAATTACCGAGAGTGAAGTTGAAAAACAGGGCGACTGTGATACTCAACAGCAATTCGAGAGTAAAATGTGCAAAGGTAATCGCTGTGGATTTCCCGAAATGGCCGGAGAAACTCGAGTCCCAGCCGCGTTGCGCGGCCCATTTCAGCGTCCGCCTTCGCAGCACGATGCCAATCAGTATTGCGACTACGGCTGCTGCCGCCAGGATCAGCCAATCCACTGGCAAAAGAAGTTCGATACCGCTGTGTCGCTGCAAAAAGGTGTCTGACGACACAACCCAGTTTCCCGGCTGGTTCCAGTTGCCACGGAGCAATCCGGCGAACGTCGGACCTTGCACCAGAAGCCTTTCTGCCGACAATTCGCTTTCCCGATCCGTGATACGATGCAACATCTGATCAGCGCGCAGGCTTAGCAAGCGGCAGGTTCCAAGCCTGCCCTGCTGCGCCAGATTCCTCTGGCGCAAAGTCTCTCGCTGGCGCATCACATCCACCGGCTCGCCCGTACGCAATTGTCCCAGGCTCGCGAGGTCACGCTCGAATTCGGAGGAGTTTTGCTGGGCATCGGATGCGCACTGATCGGCCTGCGACTTGATGCGGTTTACATCCTTGACCCAGGATCGCAGCTGATCGAGATCGCTCGCTTCGCTGCCCAGGCCACGCTCGATCCGGCCGAGCTGCTGATTCATGGCCGCGAGATCATCGCCTGCCGATTCTGGCTGCGCCTGTACCATCGCACTGTGGCAAAGTAGCGCACCGAAAAGTGCTGCAAAAATAAGACGTCCGGCAGCCAGCCGGGGCAACTGGTTTCTGCAGGCGTTGGCAAGCTGCACAACGATGCGCTGGGTTCGCGGTTTCATCTCCTGATCTCCAGAGACCGTGCGTATTACTTTCGACAGATGAAATGCAAGGAACATCTGATTTCGCTCGACTGTTATTTGAAAATTGCCAGCATTGCTTTCGGCCGCAGTTTATGGAGTTATCGTCTGCCTAACAACCAGACTGCAGATGAGCGAACAATACTGCTTTCAGCATACTGCGGCCTGCGCAGCATGTGTTCGAGACTCTATCACGGAGCCATTGCATGCGCCCGCAGCAGGCCGATCACAGTCTTCGCGTCGATAATGTCCCCTGATAAAGCGCGCGCCACGGCATTGGCGAGTGGCAACCAGTGAACTTCGATGAGTTCATGCTCGTCCGGCTCGGATCGCACAGCATTCAGGTCGCGTGCCAGATAAATGTCTATGATTTCAGTAAAGACGCCGGGAGAGCTCAGTATCTTGCCAAGCGCGTGCCAGCTTTGCGCGCAGATACCGGCCTCCTCCTGAAGCTCCCGCTGGGCCGTGGCTAGCGGCCCTTCCCCGGATTCAAGTTTTCCGGCCGGAAGCTCCCATACCCAATCGGCAATGACGTGCCGATACTGGCGTAACAGACACACACGGCCGTCCCGATCCAGCGCGACAGCAGCTGCACCGCCTGGATGGCGAACAACTTCAAATTCACCAGTGCTACCACCCGGCAGCTCGGTTACCTCGCGGCTGACAGTGATGATTTTTCCTTCGTAGATGAGTGTCCGGCTGGTTGTCACAGTCTTCTCCGGGTTTTGCGCGCCGGGTGGCTGCAAACGGTCCGCAGAGGCAGATAGGCGCGCAGACGACGCGTTCATCCCATCCGCCATCGGCATTCATGGCCTACCTGTCACGGTGCGAGGATTCGAGACCGACCGCACCGAGCGTCCCGGGTGCAATCCTTCGGAAGGTTGCGCCGGCTAACGAATAATACGCAAGTTATGACTGAAGCGACCGCGCAATAGTCCTGTGGGCAGGTACATCCGCTCATATTCCGTGCGGGGAATATGCCGCGGACGCCGTTTACCCGAGCGCTTTTCCTCACGCCTGCCCGGCCGGTATCAGCAAGGCGTGAACGCGCGTTGGAAAAAACACAGACTCTCACCAGTCGGCGATGCCATCACCATGCCGGATAACCGAATCCGCTTATCATGAAGTGAACAAAACGCTGCGCCTTCTTTTGAACATGCAAAGCAAGTTCTTTGCATCGTCATGGCCGCTGACATCGTCAGCCGCATGGATCCCCCGCCTGGTGGAATCAATCCATCTTTTAAAGATCGCGCGCGAGAACGATAGCATCCTCGCGTCCTTTGCGGGCCGGGTAATAACCGCGGCGCGTGCCAATTTCATGGAACCCGAGTTTGCTGTAGACATGGTAGGCCGCAAGGTTCGATGCGCGCACCTCCAGCATTGCGGTCCTGGACCGGCGCGTACGTGCGATATCCAGAAGCTGTGAGATAAGCTGTGTACCGTAACCTTGCCCTTGGTGCTGTGGCTGAATGCAGATATTAAGCAAATGGCACTCACCGGCACCGACCGACATGATGCCGTGACCGATGATCCCTTCACTGCCGCTCAGCACCTTGCATACATAGCCAAACCGGATACAGTCCCGGAATATGCCAAAAGTCCACGGGAACTCATACGCGGCGAGCTCGACATCCATGACCGCCAAAAGGTCTTCTTCGCGCATGTCACGCAATCGCGGTTGATGGCGCGAGACGACCGCACTCATGTCGACGTCTCAACCAGAGTACGCGCAAGCTGCAGATCTTCCCATACCTTGCGTTTGTCAACCGGATTGCGCAACAGGTACGCGGGATGATAGGTAACAATCAGCGGAATGCCGTGATAGCGCATGGGCCGACCGCGCAGCTTGTTAAGAGCGAGATCAGTCTTGAGCAGGCTGTGGGCCGCGTGCCGCCCAAGCGCAATAATCAGTCGCGGCTGAATCAGCTCGATCTGGCGCAGGAGGTAGGGTTCACATTGCACAATCTCATCCGGTTGCGGATCACGATTTTCAGGCGGACGGCATTTCAGCACATTGGCAATGTAGACGTCTTCGCGCTCGAGCTTGACCGCTTGCAGGATAGCATTAAGCAGCTGGCCTGCCCGACCAACGAACGGCTCGCCCTGGCGGTCTTCTTCCGCGCCCGGCGCTTCTCCGACAAACATCCATTGGGCGCGGCGGTTGCCTGCTCCAAAAACAGTCCGGGTTCGCCCCGCATGCAGACGGCACTGACTGCACCCGTGCACGGCTTTTTCCAGCGTCTCCCAGTCCATGGCAGACACCGCAGTCGGCCGCATGTCCGATCCCGGCCCTGCAGATTCCTGCCGGGAATCACGACGCAAGGGGATGACGTCTGCGCTTGGCGCAGACATTGGCAAGGGACCGCCGGCATCCACATCACGGGACGGCGCCGCATCCTGATGTCTTGGCTCCCATATCCGCACCCCCATGGCCGCCAGATACTGCCTTCTGAGATCTTCACGTCCCACCATGGACTCTAGAATAGCGCCGGCCAGCAAGGAACACAAAGCCACGAACTCCGTCGCCGGTTGATCCCGGTGATTTCGACACAAAACCCCGGCTCACTACCGCCAGGAGAACAGGCTGGAACCAGGCGCCAGACATCGCAGTATTGCCGCCTAGACCTGCGTTCCGCCCTGCGGGTGCGCGCGTTCAGCCGGCAGCTCCAGCTTGCTTAGCGCATTGAGATAGGCCTTGGTGGAAGCTATGACAATGTCAGTGTCTGCTCCATGGCCATTGACAATGCGTCCTGCCTTCTCCAATCGCACCGTCACCTCACCCTGAGAGTCGGTTCCACTCGTGATATTGTTGACGGAGTAGAGAAGCAGCTGGACGCCGCTCGCTACAATGGCCTCGACGGCGCTGAACGAGGCATCGACCGGGCCACCGCCATCGGCCCCTGCTGATTTCTCGACCCCACCTACCGACAAGGATACGCTGGCATGCGGCTTTGTGCCGGTTTCCGAGCAGACCTTCAGCTTCACAAGCCGGTACATCTCGTCGACGCCCTCAAGCCCCTCTTCCGTGACGAGCGCCTGAATATCTTCGTCAAATATATCGTGTTTCTTGTCTGCCAGAACCTTGAACCGCTCGAATGCGGAATTGAACTCGGAATCACTCTTGAACTCAATTCCAAGCTCCTTGAGTCGGGTTCGAAATGCATTTCGCCCCGAATGCTTTCCGAGAACCATACGGTTCGCCATCCAACCTACATCCTCGGCGCGCATGATTTCATAAGTCTCGCGCTTCTTGATCACACCGTCCTGGTGTATACCGGATTCATGAGCAAACGCGTTCGCTCCCACTATTGCCTTGTTAGGCTGAACGGCGAATCCGGTGATGTTCGACACAAGCCGGCTCGCGGGAACAATCTGCGTCGTATCGATGCGTGAGTCGCAGGCAAACAGGTCACGGCGAGTACGGACTGCCATGACAATCTCCTCAAGCGCGGCGTTACCGGCGCGCTCGCCAAGTCCGTTGATGGTGCATTCGACCTGGCGCGCGCCATTAAGCACAGCTGACAGCGAATTGGCCACGGCCAGACCAAGGTCATTGTGACAATGCACAGAAAACACGGCCTTGTCCGAATTTGGCACGCGTTCGCGCAAAGTCCGGATCAAATCGCCAAATTGATTCGGCAGGTTATATCCGACCGTGTCCGGAATATTGACAGTGCTTGCGCCGGCCGCAATCACCGCCTCAAGCACACGACACAAAAAGTCAGTCTCTGAGCGGCCCGCATCTTCCGGAGAGAATTCCACATCGTCGGTGAATCTACGCGCGTACCTGACCGCTTTCACTGCCTGCTCAAGCACCTGCTCCGGCTCCATGCGCAGTTTTTCGCGCATGTGAATCGGTGAAGTTGCAATGAAGGTGTGGATACGCCCCGAGCGTGCCGGTTTGATTGCTTCCGCGGCGCGGTCAATATCTTTTTCAATTGCGCGCGCGAGCGCACATACAGTGCTGTCAACGACTTCCCGCGCAACCGCCTTGACCGCTTCGAAGTCCCCGGGGCTGGCAATGGGAAAACCGGCTTCAATGATATCGACACGCATGCGTTCGAGAGTCTTTGCGATCCGAACTTTTTCATCGCGTGTCATGGAGGCTCCGGGACTCTGCTCTCCATCCCGTAGTGTAGTGTCAAATATGATTAACTTGTTGCTCATCCTGCGCTCTCTTCGCGGGGACACCCATTGCGGGCTCCGCCGACATTAATTTTTGAATTGGATGCTTGTCGCGTGTTTTAGTCCTCGCCAGGAACAGGTTTGAAGTCTTATGCGCTTGCGCGCAGCAGTCGGCAGGACAGCAGGAAGAGGTCCAGGCAAGCGTAGGCAAACCCGCCGCTCCGGGCGGAAGAGACCGGTCCCACAGTCTGTATGGTAAGCCTGAACATGTACTTAATATAAACCAGAGAAACTGAATTTCAAAGCCTTGGCCCGCGCAGTTCGCTTCGGCTCAGTCTGCGGTAAAGCCGGTAACCTGCAACTATCGGACCGGACAGGGAATAGAACAGGAATATGATAAATAATACCTGCGGCGGATCGAGGGAAATGAGTACAAAAATGAGCACCACTGCGAGGATTGCGACGAACGATACGCGCCCCTTCGGATCCAGGTGCTTGAGGCTGAAGTACCGGATGTTGCTGACCATTGCGCTCGCCGCGAATACCGTGAACCCCAAGGCCAGGATGCTCATTTCCTTGCCGGGCACACCGTAGCTGTGCGTCATCCACACGAGGCCTGCGACCAATGCGGCAGCTGAAGGACTGGGCAGCCCCTGGAAGTGATGGCTGCTGGTCTGGCCGAGCTGGGTGTTGAAACGAGCCAGCCGCAGGGCTGCGGCAGCAGTATAGACAAAAGCGGCGAGCCAGCCGAGTTTGCCGAGCCCGGACAGCGCCCATTCGTACATTACCAGGGCGGGCGCCAGACCAAACGAAACCATATCGGAAAGACTGTCGTACTCGGCGCCAAAATCGCTCTCGGTGTGGGTCCAGCGCGCCACCCTGCCATCCAGCCCGTCCATGATCATGGCGACAAAAATTGCCACCGGAGCATGTTCGAATCGGCCGTTCATAGCCTGCACAATGGCGTAAAAGCCGGCGAAAAGGCTCGCTGTCGTGAACAGGTTGGGCAGAATGTAAATACCCTTACGCCCGTGTTTTTCGTTCACCCGGTCTCTCCGTGCACTTCTGGCTGCACTATCTGGAGAATCTAGCACACAAGGTAGCGCACCAGAACATCCATGCTCAGATTATCAGAAATGCCAAAATATCGCGGCCGCCAGAAACCTTGTCCCCGAGCGCTACCTGGATTTCACAACGGGTCGGCAGATAAATGTCGACGCGCGAACCGAAGCGGATGAATCCAAAGCGCTGTCCACGCCGTACGCCAGCGCCCTCCTGCACATAACAAAGAATGCGGCGCGCAATCAGTCCTGCGACCTGGACCACAACCACCTCGCCGCCATCCTCAGTGTGGATCCACAGCGCGTTGCGTTCATTTTCCTGTGACGCCTTATCGAGCGCGGCGTTCACGAAACGCCCCGGGTTATACCAGCGCTGCCTGATAACGCCGGAGACTGGAATGCGATTGGCATGAACGTTGAATACGTTCATGAAAATACTCACCCGCTTGGCGGGGCGATCGAGATAGGGATCGCGCACTTCGTCGACCGCGATCACCCGGCCGTCCGCGGGGCAGACCACGGCAAGCGGAACATCCGGAATACGGCGCGGTGGATCGCGGAAAAACTGAATGACAAACAGGCTGAGCAGCCATAGTGGCAGCGCCCAGACCCAGCCGCCGAGCCATTGAACAAGAACGGCAGCACCGACGGCAACGCCAACATGAACCCAACCCTCTCGGGCCAGGATAGGGTGGCGCTCAGTCACGGGCACGTCCGCTTGAAAACGAAGGAAGCGAATCTCTCAATTTCGCGACTTGTCGACGATCTTGTTGGCTTTGATCCAGGGCATCATGTCGCGCAAGCGCGCACCGACATCCTCAATCGGGTGTTTGGCAGCCTGAGCGCGCATTTCGGGGAAGCGCTTGCCACCAGTCTCGTTCTCCGCCATCCATTCCTTGGCAAACTGGCCCGACTGGATTTCCTTCAGAATCTTCTTCATCTCGGCCTTGGTCTGCTCATTCACGATCCGCGGACCACGCGTGTAATCGCCGTATTCCGCAGTGTTCGATATCGAATAACGCATATTTGCAATGCCACCCTCGTACATCAAGTCAACGATGAGCTTGAGCTCATGCAGACATTCGAAGTACGCCATCTCCGGCGGATAGCCCGCCTCTACCAGGGTCTCGAAGCCTGCCTGCACCAGATGCGAAGCACCGCCACACAGCACCGCCTGCTCGCCAAACAGATCCGTTTCGGTTTCGTCCTTGAAGCTCGTCTCGATGATGCCAGCGCGGCCGCCGCCAATTGCAGAGGCATAGGCCAGCGCCGTCGCGCGCGCCTTTCTCGAGGCATCCTGCTTGATCGCGATAAGACATGGCACCCCGCCTCCCTGAACAAAGGTGGAGCGCACCAGATGTCCCGGACCTTTGGGGGCAATCATAATTATGTCCAGATCGTTCCGTGGCTGTATGAATTCAAAGTGAATGGAAAAACCATGGGCAACGGCGAGCGTTGCGCCGTTCTTTAGGTTTGGCTCAATGCTTTCGGCATAGAGCTTTTTGTGCTGCTCATCCGGGGCAAGGATCATGACCAGATCCGCTTCCCTGACCGCATCGGGAATATTCTTGACGGCAAGACCGGCATTTTTTGCCTTCTGAACCGAGCTTGAACCTTCACGCAGCGCCACCGTCACCTGCACGCCACTTTCCTTCAGGTTAAGCGCATGGGCATGCCCCTGGGAACCGTAGCCCACGATCGCGACCTTCTTGCCGCGAATGACTGAGATGTCGGCATCTTTGTCGTAATAAACTTTCATGAGAAACCTCGTTTCAGGAATTTAAGGGTCTCAAGTTTCATTCAGGCGAGCGGACCTGGAATCGCAAACTTGGGACCGGAAACCAGTTTTTACAGGTGCAGCCCCTTGTCACCGCGAGCAACCGCGGAAGGACCGGAGCGAACAACCTCGATTATACCGGCTTTTCCAAGAGCCTGGATAAATGCATCCAGCTTGCCTCCGGTTCCGGTGAGTTCGATGGTGTAGGTGCTTTCCGTGACATCGATGATGCGTCCACGGAAAATATCGGCGACGCGCTTGATTTCTTCGCGCGCTGCGTCGCTGGCCTCGACCTTTATCAACAACATTTCGCGCTCTATGTGCGCTCCTTCGGTCAGATCAATCAGTTTTACCACGTCCACAAGCTTGTTGAGCTGTTTCGTTATCTGCTCGATGATTTCATCGGAACCGCTGGTAACCAGCGTCATGCGTGAAAGCGTCGGATCTTCGGTTGCCGCGACAGTCAGCGATTCGATATTGTAGCCACGCGCGGAAAACAGCCCGGCCACGCGCGACAATGCTCCCGATTCGTTTTCGAGCAGGATCGATATGATATGACGCATCAGGCGAGTTCCCGCTCGGCAGTTGTGCCACGCTGGCAGGGCGACAGATGCATCTCGTGCTGGCCCTTGCCCGCAGCAATCATCGGATAGACATTTTCCGATTGGTCGGTGATAAAGTCCATGAATACAAGCCGATCCTTTAGCTTGAACGCGTCCTTGAGCGCGCCTTCAACATCCGACGGCTTTTCAATGAGCATGCCCACATGGCCATAGCTTTCGGCGAGCTTGATGAAATTCGGGAGCGCGTCCATATACGAGTGCGAATAACGACGATCGTAGAAGAATTCCTGCCACTGGCGCACCATGCCCATATAGCGGTTGTTGAGGTTCACAATCTTGATGGGCAAGCTGTACTGCTTGCAGGTTGACAGTTCCTGGATGCACATCTGGATACTTGCTTCGCCGGTAACGCATGCCACCGTCGCCTTGGGATGGGCAAACTGCACACCCATCGCGGCAGGCAAACCGAAACCCATGGTCCCGAGCCCGCCGGAATTGATCCAGCGGCGCGGCTTGTCGAACTTGTAAAACTGCGCTGCCCACATCTGATGCTGGCCGACATCAGAAGTGACAAAGGCATCGCCCTTTGTCAGGGCATAGAGCGTCTCCAGCACGAACTGCGGCTTGATTACCTTGGTGCTGTGCTCGTATTTCAGGCACTCGAGGCTGCGCCATTCATTGATCTGTTTCCACCACGTCTCCAGGGCAGCCTTGTCCGGACGTTGCTTGCTGTCCTTGGTCAGCTTGATCATGTCCTTGAGCACGCTGTCTACCGATCCGACGATGGGAATCTCTACCGGAACGTTCTTGGAGATGGACGAGGGGTCAATATCAATATGCACAATGCGCGCATGCGGACAAAATTTGTTGAGATCACCTGTGACGCGATCGTCGAAACGCGCGCCGATCGCAACCAGCACGTCGCATTCATGCATTGCCATGTTCGCTTCATAGGTGCCGTGCATTCCCAGCATCCCGACGAATAACGGGTCGGTTGCGGGAAACCCCCCCAGACCCATCAGGGTGTTGGTGCATGGATAGCCAAGCAGGCGCACAAATTCCGTCAACAACTTGGATGCTTCGCCGAGGATCACTCCCCCGCCCGTATAAATCATTGGACGTTTGGCCTGCAGCACAAGATCAACTGCCTTGCGGATCTGGCCCGAATGCCCCTTGGTGACCGGGGTATACGACCGCATGGTGATGGTCTTTGGGTAGTAGTATTCGGCCTTGTGCGCCGTAATGTCCTTGGGAATATCGACCACTACCGGGCCAGGCCGGCCGGTCGTGGCGACGTAGAAGGCCTTTTTAATGGTCGTGGCAAGGTCTTTGACATCCTTCACCAGGAAATTGTGTTTGACACAGGGGCGCGTAATGCCGACCGCATCGACCTCCTGAAAAGCATCATTGCCAATAAGATTGGTCGCAACCTGGCCGCTGAATACCACGAGCGGAATTGAGTCCAAATAAGCCGTGGCAATACCCGTGACCGTGTTGGTCACGCCAGGTCCGGAAGTCACCAGCACCACGCCCGGCTGACCAGTCGAACGCGCATAACCATCCGCCGCATGGGCCGCGCCCTGCTCATGTCGAACCAGGATATGCTTCACCGCTTCCTGCTTATAGAGAGCGTCGTAAATGTGCAACGACGCTCCACCCGGGTAGCCGAATACATATTCGACACCCTCGTCCCGCAAACAGCGGACAAAGATCTCTGCACCCGTCAATTCCACGACACGTCCTCTGGGGGATAACATGCCCGCGGAAACGGGCACTAACCCGGCTATTGGTGTATATATGAGAAATTACTTATAAGTGTCCCCACGGTCAAGCCCGCGGGGCCAAAAACCGGCAAAATAATAGCGGGTTACGAGCGATCGGATGCGGCATTTTTACCCCAAGGGGACGTCCTCAGGCACGACGCCATGTCGTGATACCGCCGGCATCCTCTAGGATGACTCCCTGGCCCTTGAGCTCGTCGCGGACGCGGTCAGCTTCGATCCAGTTTTTTGCGTGCCTGGCCGCCAGGCGCTGTTTGATCAGGGATTCGATCTCCTCCGCTGACAGCTGGCCAGTGCTTGCCCCCTGGAGAAATATCGTCGAATCGCGCTGCAGGAGACCGAGGATACCGGCTAGCCGGCGCAGGACCCCAGCCAGAGCCACAGCCCGGTCTGGCTCAATCGCCTGCAGCCGGTTGATCTCGCGGGCGAGGTCGAAAAGCACGGCGATCGCGACAGGGGTATTAAAATCGTCATCCATGGCAGTGTAGAACTGCTCCGAATATCCCTCCGCCACGCTTGTGCCGGAGACGACAGCCGGCACCTCGTGCGCCGGAAAATCCTTCAGCGTCAGGTACAAACGGGTCAGAGCGGCCTTTGCGTTATCCAGTGATTCTGTCGAATAGTTCAGCGGGCTGTGATAGTGGCTCGCCAGAATGAAGTAGCGCACGACCTCGGCATCGTAGCTTTTCATCACCTCGCGCAGCGTAAAGAAATTGCCCAGGGATTTGGACATCTTCTGGTCATCGATGCGCACAAAGCCATTATGTATCCAGACATTCACGAATTTTTCCCCGGTCGCAGCCTCGCTTTGCGCGATCTCGTTTTCATGATGCGGAAATTGCAGATCGAGCCCGCCACCATGGATGTCAAAATGATGCCCCAGGCACGCAGTCGACATAGCAGAACACTCAATGTGCCAGCCCGGCCGTCCGGGCCCCCACGGCGAATCCCAACTCGGCTCGCCCGGCTTGGCGGCCTTCCAGAGAACGAAATCCAGCGGATCATCTTTAGCCTCATCGGCCTCCACACGCGCTCCGACGCGCAGATCTTCCAGTGATTTCCCGGAAAGCTGTCCGTATGCGGGGAAGCGGCGCACGTGATAGTAGACGTCCCTGTTGGCAGCGATATAGGCATGGCCGTTATCAATTAGTGTCTTCACCATGTCCGTGATCTGCTGCATATACAGCGTGGCACGAGGCTCAGCGTCTGGCGGCCCGACGCCCAGCGCGCTTGCGTCTTCGTGCATCGCCTGGATGAATCGCCCGGTTAGCGCCCCGATAGTCTCGCCGTTCTCGTGCGCGCGCCGGATGATTTTGTCATCGATGTCGGTGATATTTCGCACATAGGTCACGCGGTATCCGCGCGCACGCAGGTAACGGGCAATCATGTCAAATACGACAAGCACCCGTCCGTGCCCCAGGTGACAGAAGTCGTAAACTGTCATTCCACACACGTACATGCGCACGTCGCCGGGCACGATGGGACAAAACGGCTCTTTCTTCCTTGTCAGACTGTTATAGATCTGTAGCATGGCATCAAGCTTCATGGCCGAATTTCGGCAATCAATTTCCAGGTCCGCATGGAACCTGTCCGAGCTGCAGGCAACGTGCGCGCCGCGCGTCGAACACTCACCTGCAAACCAGGCTGGCGGCGTCAACAAGACGCTGGCGGATCCGCTCCGGGCCGAGCAGGTTCCAGAGGCGTTCCATGGCTGGACCATGCGGCCACAACCGCGCCCACTTGGCATCATATACTACGCCGCTCAGTGCAGCGCGCAGCGGCATGAACAGGGATTTGCCTTTGGCGCCGGTGGCATGCTCCAGGTTCCTGGCGAAATCCTTGAAATTGCCAGCATCCTTGCCCAAACAGGAAAGGGCCGCCTTAAAAAAATCATTGCCGGTCATACAGATGACCGCACTGGCTTCGTCATCATAGGTGCCGCCCGCAAACAGATTTCCCGCCCAGAAGTACGCATCGATTGGCGTCGTCACGTTTTCGCGCACTGCCTGGACAAACTGAAGTGCCTGTTCCGCCGGCACAAAGCGCTCGACGCACCCGCCATCCGGAAATGTCGCAGTGCACATCCAGCGCCACAGCTCATCGTTCGAGGCGTGCATAATTGCCTCCTTCTGCCAGTGAAGAAGCTGCGATTCATCAAAGCGCGCCGGCGCGCGATGCAGGTGCTCGACCGAAAACTCGGCGGCCAGACGCTCATTGGTCATGAAATCGTTATCGGCATATGTATGCCCAAGTCGTGCGAGGTAGTTATTTATGGCGATCGGCAAAAAGCCCGCCTCGCGCAACTCTTGCACACTTCGGCTACCGCCGCGCTTGGACAGCGGCGCGCCGTCCGCGCCTACCACTAACGCAATATGTGCGTATTCCGGCACGGGCAAGTTCAGGACCTGCAGCATGAGAATCTGACGCGGGGTATTCGCCAGGTGGTCTTCGCCACGCACCACCAACGTCACGCCCATCAGGGCATCATCGATGGCATTACTGAAGAAAAACGACGGGGTGCCATCGGAACGACGAATAATGAAATCGCCAATATCGTCCGTGCGGAAAAGCAGGCGACCGCGCACATGGTCATGGAATTCAACCACCGCTCCATCAGCCACACGGAAACGAAGCGTCGCCGGCGATCCGGCAACCAGGCGCGCCTCCACCTGGGCAGCGGGCAAATCCCGACAGCGTCCCGAATAACGCGGCGGGCGGCCCGCCGCAAGCTGGACGCGGCGCTCTGCCTCGAGCTCGTGTTCAGTGCAAAAACAGTGGTACCCAAGCCCCTGCTCCTGCAAAATCGAAAAATATTTCTGATAAATATGCCCGCGCTGCGACTGCAGATAGGGGCCACAGCCTGCGTCTGCCTGCGGCCCCTCGTCCCAGGGCAACCCCAGCCAGCGCAGATCCTCCTGCAGCGCCGTTGCGTAGCGTTCCTGCCCACGCGCTGCATCCGTATCTTCCAGTCGCAGAAGGAATACGCCTTCATGCCTGCGCGCCAGCAGGAAATTGAAAAGGGCGGTGCGAACATTTCCCAGATGCAGTAGCCCGGTCGGGCTGGGCGCAAAACGGGTCTTGACGGGGGTGCCATTCATGCCGGAAGGAATGGTAACCAAGCGTTACCTGAATTAAAATACACCCGCGCCGAAAGAATCCGGGGGAAATGTACGGGTGCCCAAGCCTTTCGGCCTTCCGAATCTTGCCTTCGACACTACACGAGTGGTAATCACATTATGAAACGGGTACGCATGCAGACCAGTTACGGGGCCATAATCCTGGAACTCGACGAGCTCAAGACGCCCAAAACGGTGGAAAATTTCCTCACATACGTAAATGAGGGGTTTTTCAACGGCACCTTGTTTCATCGAGTCATCGACAATTTCATGATCCAGGGCGGCGGATTCAACCCCGGCATGGTACAGAAATCCACCCACGCTCCAGTGGAAAATGAAGCGATGAACGGCTTGCGCAATGAGCGCGGCACCGTCGCCATGGCACGCACCAGCGACCCGCACTCTGCAACCAGCCAGTTCTTCATCAACGTGGTGGATAACGATTTTCTCAATTATACCGCACAGAACCCTGCTGGCTGGGGATATTGCGTATTTGGCAAGGTTGTCGACGGTATGACCGTAATTGACCGGATCAGGGGTGTGCCGACCGGAAGCCGGGGTGGTCACAAAAACGTGCCACTTACCGAAGTTCTCATCGAAAACGCCTCAGAAGCGGAATAGCTGCCCGGAACCGGCACCGAGCCAGAGACACTCGCGCCCATGGCTACGCTGTTTATTTCCGATCTTCACCTGAGCCCGGAACGGCCGGAAATCATCGGCCTTTTCCTCCGGTTCCTTGAGGATCGGGCAAAACAGGCCGAGACCCTCTACATTCTGGGTGATCTGTTCGAGTACTGGATCGGTGACGATGCCGGCGCCCACACGGGCTACGCCCCCGTTCTGCAAGGCTTGCGGACGCTGGTCGACGCAGGCACACCGGTATTCCTGATGCACGGCAACCGTGACTTTCTGCTTGGCAGCGGTTTCGAAAATGCGACCGGCGTGCGCCTGTTGCCGGAACCGGCGACCATCGACCTCTACGGCGAACCGGTCCTGCTCATGCACGGCGATACTCTGTGCACCGATGATGTCGCATACCAGAAGTTCCGCGTCATGGTCCGCGATCCGGATTGGGTTGCGCAATTCCTCGCCAAAGACCTCAAGGAACGCGAAACCATCGTACGCGGCTTGCGTGAAACCAGCAAGGCTGCCATGGCGACAAAAGAACCCGAAATCATGGATGTGAACCAGCGCGCGGTCGAGTCCGTTATGAAGGAATATCGCATCCGACACCTGATTCATGGGCACACACACCGACCGGCCCGGCATGAGGTTCTGCTGGGCGGCACAAAGGCGCGCCGCACGGTGCTGGGGGACTGGTATGACCAGGGAAGCGTGCTCGTCTGCAGTCGCGACGGCTGCATCCTGGAAAACCTCACCTGAAGCTACCGTAGCGACGGGGTCATTAGCCGGATCGTTGGCAGGCAGGCGCCCGAGTACCGCGCCGTTGCGAGTCAGATTACCGGTTTCCGATGCTACGCAGGGCAAGCCTAAAACCAGTCAGAAGAGGCAGACATCAGGAATCGGATATCCGCGTCCTGGTCATGGGATCGCGCCACCGGCCATGCTCTCGATACTGTAACGGCGGTAATCCGCCGGCAAATTAAATAGGCCGGGCGTCAGCGGCGATGCAATCTTGTAGTCCACCAGCTGGCGGGTAGTACCGGCACTGTCTGTCTGCCTCACCGGGAACCCGAATTCGAGGTAGTGCGCGGGCAGAAAAACGTAGTTCGCGAGGTCACAGTCCGAGCGAAATGATACCGGCGTCTTTGACTCCGTCACTGCCTGTTCCCCGGCCAGTACCTGATGGTAGTCACGTAATGCTGCCACCACGTCAGGCAACAGGCCGGCTGCGGCGTATACGTCAAAGCAGCGTTCATTATTGGTAAGCAGTGTGTAATGCACGACCTTTCTGCCGTCAATGGAAGGGAATTCCCGTTTGTCCTTGACCACGCGCTGTCGGAATTCCGCGGGCCGTGGAAGAGTGATCCTGCGCGGTTTGATGACCAGGACTGTTTTATCCATCCGACTTACGCTGTAGACCGTATGTTTGGAGCGATCGAGCAGAACGAAGCCGCCGTGGCTGTGTCCACTATCAATACGCAGATACCTGGGTGTAACGATCATGCGCGTCCGGTAGGGAGCTCCGCCCTGCTCCTGTTCGGTGAACATCATTACTGTCGCAATCTGTGGCGCGACGGGCAAGTGTGTGGCGCAGGCGCTCAATGCGATTACGCACACCGCGGTACAGTTTCTCACAAGCAGTTTCAGCGCCATGGTTTGCAGTTCTTCCTCAGGACGACAATTTCAGTCCTAACATGATATCCATCACATTGGTCCCGGTCGGGCCGGTGTACAACAGGTCGCCGCTGGCCTCGAGAAAGCGGCCTGCGTCGGCACCTTCAATTGCTGCAAGTTCGTCGATGTTTGCCGCCCGCCCCCGCGAAACCGTGCCGCCATCCACGAGCGCGCCGGCATCGTCGCCAGGGCCGTCGCTGCCGTCAGTGCCGGCTGCGAGAAACAGCAGATCGCGGCGTCCGTGAAGCACCTTCGCTGCCGCAAGTGCGAGACTCTGGTTGCGTCCGCCACGACCCGGATGAAGCGGCAGACGCACCGTCGTTTCTCCGCCCCAGACATGCAGCGTAGCGGCTGGTCCATGCCCAAGCTCGCGTGCCAGCCGGTGACCGGCCTCAAGCGCATCACCACACACAGCGGCCGGGTGGACAATAACCTGATATCCGAGATTCCGTGCGGTCATCCCCGCAGCCTGCCTGGCGTCTTCGAGCGTGCCGATGACGTGCAGATTGACGCCGCGAAACATCATCAGCTCCGGATACGGCGCCGGCACAGTTTGCGCAAGAAGTTGCGTCAGCCACTGCGGCAGCCCGGCGGGGAGATCTGAAATCGAATGCCGGTCGTCTACCAGCGGGCCAGATGCAATCGCCGCCGGATCGTCATTCGGCACGTCCGAGATGGCCAGACATAAAACCGGACGCGGGGCCAGAAATCCAGCCAGCCGGCCGCCCTTGAGCTGGGACAGGCGCTTGCGGACTGAGTTCATCGCGACGATATCAAACCCTGCACCGAGGAGCCACTCATTCACCGCACGCAGTTCAGTCAGTCCAATGCCGCCCACCGGCTGTTCGACCAGCGTCGAGGCGCCCCCAGATAGCAGCACCAGCACCGCCACATTACGCGGGATTCCCGCTATGAACTCGAGCAACGATGCACCGGCTTCGAGACTGTGCAGATCCGGTAGCGGGTGGCCAGCCTCGCGCACCGGCCATGGCAGGGATTCCGCGTAACCATGCTTGGTAACGATCCAGGCATCGCGCACGAATTCGCCCAACACCTCATGCGCGGCACGCGCCATGGGGCAGGCGGCTTTACCCATTGCAAGCACATAAACCGGGCCAGGAAGCGAATGTGCGCGCAAAAACGCACCAACCCGGCTTGCGCCGTTGACCGCGATCAGGGCCGACTGAAACACATGAAGGAGAGAACTGCGTGATTCCCGATTCATGGGCATGGTGGCTATTACCACAGGAATATTCGACCGAACCGGTTCTGTGGCCCAGGCTTGCGCTAGACTTCCTGTCCGGCTTCCATTAGTCGTGCAAGCTCGGCATCAAGAGCAGAGTCGCGCCGCCGCAGTTGCTCGATTACCTGAGACCGGTCCTGCTCCGGACGATTCTGGCTCAGTTTGAATTTGCCCTCAATACGGGCAATCCTGATTTCAAAGGCGACAATCGCGCCGAGCATCCTGTCAAAATGTGCTTGAGGGATTCCGGGCTCCCACAGCTGCGACAAGTGCGCATCGTGCTCAATGGTGAGACGCTCAAGCAAGCCGCGCACTGATTGCGCATCGTCGATAGTTCTTGCTGTCCCGTAGACATGAACAGCGGCGTAATTCCATGTCGGAACACCGGGCGAAAGATACCATGATGGCGAAATATATGCGTGCCGCCCCTGAAAGATCACAAGCACCTGATCGCCGTTGTTGAACGATTGCCACTGCGGGTTGGCACGCGCCATATGCCCAAGGAGCTTTGCAACACCATCATCGCCGATTTCCAGCAGGAAGGGCAGACCCTCATGGTTCGACACCAGCGTCCCAAAACCGTGTTACCGGACGAAGGCATCAAGCCGTTCCTTTCCGAGTTCGCGAAAATCTTCCGGTATATACATATGTATTTCTCCGCCCGAAGCGCGGCAGGCCCGGCATTACCGGAAACCGTACCCCAGATCCTTTTTCAGATCATCCGTGTCTTCGAGCCCCACAGACAAACGCACCAGGCCATCGCTGATTCCGGCTTGCGCGCGTTCCTCCGGTGTGAGCCGACCATGGGTCGTGGACGCCGGATGGGTAATAGTGGATTTTGTGTCACCGAGATTGGCCGTGATCGAAATAATGCGGGTCGCGTCGATAAGCTTCCAGGCTGCCGCCTTTCCGCCCTTGAGCTCGAATGACACCAATCCGCCGAAGTCCGACTGCTGACGGCGCACCAGCGCGTGCTGCGGATGCGAAGTCAGGCCCGGGAAATACACGCGTCCTACGCCGGGTTGCTGAGACAGCCATTGGGCAATCGTCATGGCGTTTGCACTGTGCGCCTTCATTCGCAGACTCAGAGTCTCCAGGCCCTTGAGAAAGATCCACGCATTGAACGGACTCATGCTCGGCCCTGCCGTGCGCAGAAAGCCGAACACGTCTTTGCCAACGCGCTCCCGATCTCCTACTACGGCGCCGCCGATGCATCGTCCCTGGCCGTCCAGATACTTGGTGGCCGAGTGAATTACAATATCTGCACCGAGTTCAAGCGGCCGTTGCAGCGCAGGCGTACAGAAACAGTTGTCAACTGCCAGCAGACAACCATGTGAATGGGCAAGTTGCGCCAGAGCGGCGATATCCGCCACTTCAATTAGCGGATTGGACGGCGTCTCTATGAAAAGCAGGCGGGTATTGCTCCGGATCGCCTGCTCCCACTCGGCCATATTCGTGAGCGACACAAAGCTCGTCTCGACGCCGAAGCGTCCGAGATAGTTCCTGAACAGCACCACGCTGGTCCCGAAAATGCTGCGTGAAGCGACTATGTGATGGCCGGCCTTGAGCAATGCCATGCAGGTCGACAGGATTGCCGCCATTCCCGAAGCCGTCGCAACGCAGGCCTCGCCACCTTCCAGTGCAGCCAGGCGCTGTTCGAACATGCGCACTGTCGGATTGGTAAAGCGTGAATAGATATTGCCGGGGATTTCACCGGCGAAACGGGCGGCCGCCTCGGCGGCGCTCTTGAAAATAAAGCTGGAAGTCGGGAAGATCGGCTCCGACTGCTCTCCCTCATTGGTGTGCGTCTGGCCGGAGCGCACCGCACGCGTATCGAACTGCCACTGATCGCTATCATCCTGGGACATACCCGCACCTCGTCATCACAAGTTCTATTTGGTCAGGCAATGGCGAAACCGGGGCGGAAACTAAAAACCCGCTCGAGGGCAGCGGAAGCGGGTCTGTCTCGCTTTAGCCGCATTTTTACCGCGCCCGCAAGCTGAAGCTCAAATCGGCGCCATTGCTGCTATTAACATATCCCACGACAAACATGCCGTCAAATGCGCCGTTTGGGTGGTCCGGCTCCGGCCTCAGGGATAGGTGTGCAGCTCGGTGGACACAAGTTCATTCGGCCGGTCCTGGGTACGCGTAGCATCACAGCGCATACGCTCCAGCCTATCCAGGTAGTCCTGGCTTACATCGCCGGTTACATACTCGCCGCTGAAGCATGATGTATCAAACTGGGTAATGCGCGGATTGCCCTCATGGGCCGCCGCAATCAGATCAGTAAGATCCTGGTAGATCACACGATCGGCACCGATTACTGCAGCAATCTGGTCTTCATCGCGCCGATTCGCAACCAGCTCCTGCACTGATGGCATATCGATACCATATACATTCGGGTAGCGCACCGGCGGGGCGGCGGAAGCGAAGTAAACCTTGTTTGCGCCCGCCTCGCGCGCCATTTGAATGATCTGTTGGGATGTCGTTCCGCGCACGATCGAGTCATCCACCAGAAGTACGTTCTTTCCGCGGAACTCGAGGTCAATCGCGTTCAGTTTCTGGCGCACAGACTTCTTGCGTTGCGCCTGGCCAGGCATGATGAACGTGCGTCCAATGTAGCGATTCTTTATGAAGCCTTCGCGGTATTTAAGGTCCATCTCGTGTGCCATCTGCAATGCCGCTGTGCGGCTGGTGTCCGGAATGGGTATCACGACGTCAATATCGTGATCCGGCCAATCGCGCAGAATCTTGCGCGCCAGCTTTTCTCCCATGCGCAGCCGCGTGCGATATACCGAGATGCCATCGATAATCGAGTCCGGACGAGCCATGTACACATGTTCAAAGATGCAAGGCACATGCCGGTGGTTTTCAGCGCACTGGCGCGCATGCACCTGCCCCTTGAGATCCACAAACAAAGCCTCTCCCGGCTCTATATCGCGCACAAGATCATAGCCGAGCACGTCGAGGGCAACACTTTCCGATGCGATGAGGTGCTCCGGTCCCTGGTCCGTCTCGCGCTTGCCGTACACCAGCGGCCGTATGCCGAACGGATCACGAAACGCCAGAATTCCATAGCCCACGATCAGCATCGTAACTGCGTAGGCCCCGCGGCAACGGCGGTGCACTGCTGCAACTGCGCGGAATATGTGATCCGGCGTCAGCTGAAGCTTGGCATGTGCCTCGAGTTCATGGGCAAAAACGTTGAGCAGGATTTCGGAGTCGGAACTTGTATTGATATGACGCAGGTCCTCACGAAACAACTCATCTTTGAGCTGGGCTGCATTCGTCAGATTGCCGTTGTGGGCAAGCGCCAGACCGAAGGGGGAATTGACGTAAAATGGCTGCGCCTCGGCCGCCGAATCTCCCCCGGCGGTCGGATAGCGCACATGACCGAGCCCGAGGCTGCCCTTGAGATCGCGCATGTGATGCGCCTGAAATACATCACGCACCAGGCCATTGTCCTTGCGCAGGTAAACCCGCTGGCCATCACTTGTGAGGATTCCGGCCGCGTCCTGCCCCCGGTGCTGAAGTACTGTCAGACCGTCGTAGATAGACTGGTTGACCGGACCCTTGGCCAGGATGCCGATAATGCCGCACATAGGGAAAACCCTCCGACACGTGAGCGGGCGAAACCGCGCCCGCAGGCCTGTAACTCTAGCCGCTCCGGCAACAGTTGCTGCCGGCCGTCTGGTCCGGCACCTGCTTGCGGACGATCGACGCGGAACGCAAACGCGTATTTTCCGATTTTACTGGCGAAAAGTCCATGTAATACGTACTGCTCCGGTCTGTCACCATGCTGTAGCGGAACTGGTGCGCGACGTTGTCCGGCAGCAGATTCCGCAATGCGAGCGCCGCCGACTCCAGATAGGTCACCAGGCTGGAATCCTGCCACCAGGGCTTCTGCGGAAGCGAAGTCAGCCCGGCAAGGAGCACAAGGATCACTATCACGAGCATGCCGCGGAATGCACCAAGCATCCCGCCGGAAATACGTCCAGCTACGCCTGGCGCAGACGCAAAAAACAGAAGCCGCAGGGCCAGGGCCACCAGCGAAACCGCCATAAATACGACGGCAAACACGACCACAAACGCCAATATACGACGCAGTGTTCCATCACCGACCCAGGTAAACCAGGATGCAGCACCCGCAGAGAAGAACCAGGCGACCATTGTGGCAAGGGTCCATGCGAGCAGGGATGCAAATTCGCGCAGCCAGCCACGCAGGACACCGATGCCGGCGAAGGACAGGACCACAATCACGATTATGAGATCGAGACGGGTCACGGAGAAAACGATCGGCGCGGATACATGCCGGCTCTCCTAAGGATACGCGCGAACCACACCCTTGATTCCCGTTTCCTTCGCTATGCGGACCTGCAGCGCCCTGGCTTCGCTGTTGCTCCTGACAGGACCGACGCGTACTCGCACACCGGATTTTCCATCGAGCCTGACATTATCGAGCTCCGCCCTGAATCCCCTGTGTGCAAGCCTTTTCTTCAGATGCAGTGCGTTCGCACGACGCGAAAATGCACCGAGCTGCACTACCCATCCGCGGCCAGGGTGGATTGCCGCAGGTGGCGCAGGTTTGTGCGGTTTATGCGTCTGCGCGGGAGCCGTCGTTGGCCTGCTTTCCGTCGGAGCGGGTTCGGGAGCCGTAGTCGGCGTTGCCGCTTCTGAGTTCGGCGCCGGCGCTGCTGCGCCCGCAGCTGGCGGTTCGGTGCCGGGAGTCATCGGCATTGGCGGCGGTGTCAGCTCCGGCGTCACCGGCGTCGTCACAACCTTGTTGTCCGGAACAGGCATCTCTGCCACCGGAACCGGCGGTTGCGCGGGCTCACGGTTGTGCAGAATCAACGGGACCACTATCACCGCCACGGCAACCAGAACGATCGCGCCGATAATCCGGTGCTTTGGGTTGAAGCCACGGCTGATATCTTCTCGCTCGGCCAAATTATCGCCCCTTTTCTGCAAGGTGTTGAAAAACGCCGTCCCGGCCTTTTTCAACCCGTATCGGCGAACTCATCCTGAGACTGCCCCGGCCTGCCTTGCTCAGCCATTAGATACCGCGCGCGCCGCGCTCGGCTGAATGCTCGCGTAGTATAGCACCCACGGTATGAAACGATCCAAAGACTACGATGCGGTCGGCGGGAGTTGCCCGGAACATGGCCGCGGCATAGGCCTCGTTTACATCAGCATACAGTTCTGCTGGCGCCTGCCCACCCGACTCGCGCAGGGCCGCCTGCAGCTGCTGCGCGCTCGCACCCCGCTCCGTGACAAGGCTTGCCAGATACCAGCGATCGATCACACCTGCCAGGGCCGCCAGAACCTCAGCCATGGGCTTGTCCTTGAGCATGCCGACCACGGCCAGCGTACTGCCTGCAACCTTTTGCGAGTTCAGGGTGGCTGCAAGCGCTTGTGCCGCCTGCGCATTATGGGCAACGTCCAGAATCCGGCGCGGTACACCGGGCAGCGTCTGGAACCGGCCCGGCAGAATTGCGTCAAGCAGCCCGCTACGCACCTGCCCCTGGGTCACGGGAAAGCGCGGCGCCAGCAGCTCAAGTGCCATCAATACTCCCGAGGCGTTGTACAATTGGTAATCACCGCGCATCGCCGGATAGGGAAGCGCGGTGCGGACCCCATGCACAGATGCGCAGCGCCAGGTCCAGCCTGTCGCGTCGCGTTCGAAGCTGAAGTCCCGTCCAAGGAGAAGCAGTCGCGCGCCAATAGCCGCTGCCGCCTGCGATATCGTCGCCGGCGGTGCCGGATCGCTGCACACAGCCGGCCGGCCGGCGCGGAAAATCCCCGCTTTCTCGCGCCCGATGGAATCGCGATCCGGGCCAAGCCATTGCGTGTGGTCGATGCCGATGGAACTGATTATCGCGACTTCGGCGTCCCACAGATTCACGGCATCCAGCCGGCCACCCAGGCCAACCTCAAGGATCGCAATATCAACGCGCTGTAATCGGAACAGATCAACTGCCGCCAGCGTACCGAATTCAAAATATGTCAGGCTGGTTTGGTCACGTGCCTGCTCTACGCGCTCGAATGCGGAACTCAGATCGGCATCGCTTGCGGAGACCATAGCCATCCGCACTCGTTCGTTGTAGTTGATGAGGTGTGGCGAGGTATAGGCGCCGACGCGGTAACCTGCAGCGTGCAGGATCGCCTCGAGCATTGCGACTGTTGAGCCTTTGCCATTGGTGCCGGCCACAGTAACGACGGGAAAGGGCAGGCGCTCGAGTCCGAGATTTGCACCGACAGCGCGCACACGATCCAGACCCAGATCGATCTCGCGCGGATGTAGAGTCTCCATCCACGCGAGCCAGCGAGCAAACGAATCCGGTTTCGCCACTCCGGAAATCACGCGGCCGGAGATTCGGATTCCGCAGCCCTTGCCCTGCCGTTCATGAGAAGCGACAGCAACAGCGAGATCCGTTCGCGCATTTCACGCCGGTCGATGATCATGTCGACGGCCCCGTGGTCGAGCAGAAATTCCGAGCGCTGAAATCCGGGCGGTAACGTTTCACGCACCGTCTGCTCGATTACGCGCGGCCCGGCAAACCCGATCAGCGCCCTGGGTTCAGCGACAATAATGTCCCCGAGCATCGCAAAGCTAGCGGACACACCACCCATGGTAGGATCGGTAAGTACCGAGATATAGGGTAGACCACGTTCACCCAGGCGCGCCAGAGCAGCGCTGGTCTTTGCCATCTGCATCAGCGAAAGCAGCGCTTCCTGCATTCTTGCGCCGCCACTGGCAGAAAAACATACAAACGGAATATCGTGCTCCAGACAGACGTTAACCCCGCGCACAAAGCGCTCACCTACTACCGACCCCATCGAGCCGCCCATAAATCCGAATTCGAACATTGCGGCAACAAGCGGTGCGCCAAGCAGCCTGCCCTGAATCACTACGAGGGCGTCGTGTTCTCCTGTTGCCTTCTGCGCTTCGTCCAGACGGTCCTTGTAACGCTTGCTGTCCTTGAACTTGAGCACATCAACCGGGCGCAGATTCGTCCCGATTTCCACGCGCGATTCCTTGTCCAGGAAAATATCTAACCGCCGGCGCGCACTGATTCGCATGTGATAATCGCACTTCGGACATACATCCATGTTGCTCTCAATTTCCGCGCTGTACAGCACGGCATTGCAACCCGGGCACTTGCGCCACAGGCCTTCGGGCACCGCCTTTTTCCCGGCGCCATCGCCCGCGCTGCGACTCTTGATTTTCGGCGGAAGCAGTTTGTCAAACCAGCTCATGGGTGGGCTCCAAAAACAGGATTGGCGGAACCGGTCGTTGCGCTATCCATCGCCGCACGCAGTTGTGCCAGAAATGCCGCCGCTTCTGCGGGGATACGCTCGGGCTGCGCCACAAGATCGCCGATGCGCCGCACCAGCGCACTGCCAATGATTACCGCATCCGCAATGCCGGCGACTTTTGCTGCCATATCCGCGCTGCTAATACCAAAACCGACACCCACCGGCAGGTGCGTGTGTGCGCGTATCGCTCGCACCTTCTGTGCCACCTCCACGAGATCAAGATTCGCAGAGCCAGTAACACCACGCAAGGAAACATAATAGACAAATCCGCGCGCTACCTGCACGATCCGCCGAACACGCTCGCTGTTGCTCGTTGGCGCCAAAAGGAACACCGGATCGAGATTATTCGCCGCGAGAACTTCGATCAGCTCCTGCGCTTCTTCGGGTGGAAGATCGACGGTCAGAATTCCGTCTGCGCCCGCCTGCTGCGCGGCGATGGCAAAACGTTCGTAACCCATAACCTCGATCGGATTGAGGTAGCCCATCAGAACCACCGGCGTGTTCCCGTCCTGCAGACGAAACTCGCGCACCATCGCCAATACACCTGTCAGACTCACATGATGCGCCAGGGCGCGTTCGCTGGCCTTCTGGATTACCGGGCCATCGGCCATCGGATCGGAAAATGGAATTCCCAGCTCGATAACATCCGCGCCCGCGCCAACCAGAGCATGCATCAGGGGCACGGTTATCCGCGGTTCCGGATCACCGGCCGTAATGAAAGGGATGAGCGCCGTGCGATGCGCGGACTTGAGAGTCTTGAATCGGTCTGTAAGCCGGCTCGTCACAGCGTAATCCCCTCACGCGCAGCAATTGTGTGCACATCCTTGTCGCCGCGACCGGATAAATTGACCACGATGCAGGCATCCGGTCCGAGCTCCCGCGCGAGCTTGCCGGCATACGCTATTGCGTGACTCGATTCCAGCGCAGGCATGATACCTTCAATCCGCGTAAGCAGATGGAACGCTTCAAGAGCCTCTTCATCGGTCACCGCCGCATAGCGTGCCCTGCCGGAGTCCTTGAGCCAGGCATGCTCCGGTCCGACACCAGGATAGTCCAGACCTGCGGAGATGGAGTGAGTCTCGATAATCTGACCGTCGTCGGTTTCCATCAAATAAGTGCGATTGCCATGCAGCACACCAGGGCGGCCGGCCGAAAGCGGCGCCGCATGCTGGCCGGTAGCGAGCCCCCTGCCCGCCGCCTCGACCCCATAGAGTGCCACCGCATGTTCGTCAATGAAGGGGTAAAAGAGACCCATCGCGTTCGATCCGCCGCCTACGCAGGCAACCAGCGCGTCGGGTAGACGGCCCTCGAATTCCATAATTTGATAGCGCACTTCCCTGCCAATCACGGCCTGGAAATCGCGCACCATCGCCGGATACGGATGCGGACCCGCTACCGTGCCGATGATATAGAAAGTGCTGTCGACATTCGTTACCCAGTCGCGCATGGCCTCATTCAGGGCATCCTTCAAAGTGCGCGAGCCCGAGGTTACCGGCACCACCTGGGCGCCCAGCAGTTTCATCCGGTAGACATTAATCGCCTGGCGCTGGATGTCCTCCGAGCCCATGTAAACAACGCATTCAAGGCCAAGTCGCGCGGCGACAGTGGCAGTGGCCACACCATGCTGCCCGGCACCAGTCTCGGCAATGATGCGCGTCTTGCCCATGCGCTTGGCCAGAAGCCCCTGACCTACAGTGTTATTGATCTTGTGCGCGCCGGTATGATTGAGATCTTCGCGCTTGAGATAGACGCGTGCGCCGCCGAATTTCTGCGTGAGACGGCGGGCCGGATAAAGTGGCGATGGGCGTCCGACGAAGAGCCGCAGTTCCTCACTGAATTCTTCCTGAAACGCCGCGTCGTTACGCAGGCGATCATAGGTTGCCTGCAGCTCGAGTAGCGGCTGCATCAGCGTTTCAGAGACGAACCGGCCACCGTACCTGCCGAAGTGCCCACCTTCATCGGGCAATGCATAACCCATGCTAATTTGCTCCGTCTGAAGCGATCGTTACGCTTCGCACGAATGCGGCAATCTTGGCCGCATCCTTGATACCCTTGCCGCTCTCTACGCCGCTGCTGACATCCACAGCATACGGTTGCGTCCGAGTGATCGCATCGGCGACATTCTCCGGCGTCAATCCGCCCGCCAGAATCAGGCGCCGGCCAAGTCCGCGGGGCAACCGCCCCCAGTCAAAACTCCGGCCGCTCCCACCTGCGACTTCCGGGCTGTATGAATCGAAAACTAGCCCCGCTGCATCGGCGTAGACCTGCGCGGCGCGTCCGGCATCAGCATCATCGCGCATATGCACCGCCTTCAGATACGGCCGTCCGTACATCCGGCACTCTTCCGGCTTTTCCGATCCGTGAAATTGTAACAAGTCCAAAGGCACCGCGTTGAGCGTATGACGGACGCGCTCAATCGCAGCATCCACAAACAGCCCCACCACGGTCAGAAACGGCGGCAAGAGCTGGACAATCGCGCGCGCTCGTTCGGGCTCGATGAAGCGCGGACTCTTTTCATCAAATACGAAGCCAATGGCATCCGCGCCCGCATCGGCAACCGCCAGTGCGTCCTCAAGCCGGGTAATCCCGCAGATCTTAACGCGTGTACGCATACTCACCGAAACCAAGCGTGGCAGCTTACCAGAGCCCGGAGACGGGCGGAAGCTTGGGGATATTAAAGTGCGCCGGATACTCGACCGCTGTCAGATAAAGACCCTCCGCCGACGCGGTAATGCCGCCCAGCGAGCGATTGCGCGCCTCCAGCACCTCTTGCGCCCACTCGGGCGCTCTCTCGCCGGCGCCAATTGTCATGAGCACACCGGCAAGATTGCGTACCATGTGATGGAGAAAGGCATTTGCCTCCACAGTCATTACCAAAATGTCGCCGTGGCGCTTGATGTCCAGTCGGCGCAGCTCACGAACCGGGCTCTTCGCCTGGCACTGAACCGCACGATACGAGGAAAAATCGTGCGTGCCGATAAGGTACTGTGCCGCCACCCGCATACGCGCCACGTCAAGCCGTCGGTATTCATGGGTTGTGCGTCGCGCGAGAAAAGTTGGCCGCACCGGGCGGTTTAGAATCACGTAACGATACTCGCGCCCGGTCGCGGAAAAACGCGCATGAAATTCCGCGGCCGCCTCCCGAACCCACAACAACGCCACTTCCGGCGGCAGATTGCTGTTCGTCCCGCGCAACCATGCGTAATCACTGCGGACCGCAGTCGTATCGAAGTGGATCACCTGTGCACAGGCATGCACTCCGGCATCGGTTCGCCCGGCCGTAATCACGCGCACAGCTTCATCCGCTACCTTGCCGAGCGCCTGTTCAACGCAACCCTGGACAGTACGTGCTCCTTCCTGCAGCTGCCAGCCGCAGAAGCCAGAACCATCGTATTCAATGATGGCCGAAATTCGCATAGACGGCATATTTTACACACATTTGCCTCTTACCTGTGTCTGTTCCGCAGCAATTGTCTCCTGCAAGCCACTACACAATTGCGACGGCTGCCGGCTTCCCGATCAGCGACCCTGTTAAGCGGCTTCGGCGGTAAGGTATATTAGCAGCATAGATCCGGGCGGCCGCCGCTGGTCCGGCCAGGATAATATCGGGACGGAGTTGCCATGACATATTGCCTCGCCATAAAAGTAAATGATGGACTCGTGTTCGCGTCCGATTCGCGCACCAACGCCGGAATGGACTACGTCAGCACCTACAGCAAAATGCACAACTTCGATGTGGGCCGTGAGCGCCTGTATGTCCTGCTTGCTTCCGGCAATCTTGCCGTCACCCAGGCAGTTGTAAATGCCATACGTCGCGATCTTGAAAGGACCGATGCCGGCATTAGTCTCAACAGTGCAGAGTATATGTTCGATGCAGCTCGATACGTCGGCGAAGTAAGTTGTCGCATTCAGCAACAGCACAGCGAGCAGCTGCAGCAACATGGTATCAATGCGGAGGCAAGCTTTATTCTCGGTGGACAGATTGGCGGCCGGCCACCGGACATCTTCCTCATCTACCCACAGGGCAACTACATCACGGCTTCAGAGGAAACACCCTTTCTGCAGATCGGCGAGACGAAGTACGGCAGACCGATTCTCGACCGCGTCATCCACCCTGAAACTACGCTCGACGATGCGGCACGCTGCGCCCTGGTATCCCTCGATTCGACGATGCGCTCTAATATTTCGGTGGGGCCACCTGTCGAACTTGCCATCTGCAAACGAAACAGCATGCAGATTGATCGTCATTTGAGTCTCAAGTACGGCACGCCGTTCTACAGCAGACTTCAGGAAAGCTGGAATGAAGGACTGCATCGCGCATTCGAGCGGCTACCGCGCTTCGATTGGGAACGGGAAGCCGAACGCAACTGAACGCATGGATCACACACGTGCCGCTGCCGTCACAACGCGGTGCACGAAATCCAGCTTGTTTATCACATGTCCTGCCAGTACGAATGGGTAGGCATCCGGCATGCCCATGCTGCGGTTCAGATCGTTCAAAACCACCGTGAGTCGTGTCCAGTCGCCTAATGCCTCAGCAAGCGTGCCGTCAATAATTCGATAGTCGCGGGTCTTCTGGCCGTACGCGTCTTTGGCTCGTGTCTGTGCCGGAAATTGCCTGTTTTCACCAACGAATTCGTGATCGTACGCGAGCTCAAGTGTTGCAGCGATATGCAGATAATGGGCCCAGGTTTCAGCCCAGTCTTCCAAGGGGTGGGAACTGGCGTAGGCGCTTATCCATGACCGTTCCCAGCCGGGTAACGGTCCGTTCGCGTAGTACGCCTGGAGCGCCTGACCGTAGTCACGACACTCATCGCCAAACAATTCGCGAAACTCAATGAGCGCGGGAACATCGCGCACGAGACGCTCAAAGTAGTAGTGCCCGATCTCGTGGCGGAAGTGGCCAAGCAGTGTACGGTAGCGTTCGTTCATCCTTTCGCGCGTCTGCTCACGCATGCCGGAATCTGCCTCGGCCAGATTGATCGTAATCAGCCCATTCCCATATCCGGTGAATACCCGCTGAGCCGACGATGTTGAATCGGAAAATTCCATTCCCGGAGCGGCATCTTCGCGGAACTCGAACGCCAGACCGGACTGCGGGTCTTCGTTGCGTCCAACCACGGTGAGCCCGAGACGCGAGAGATCGAATAGCAGACGACGCTTGGCAGTCTCGATGCGAGACCAGCGCACGCGGTTGTATGGCAAACCCAGGTCGGGAATCACACGGTTAAGCCGGCATGCACGGCAAAGAGGCTGCGGATCAGATTCCTCTAACATCCAGTTGCAGTCATTTTCCAGGCGGCCGTTGTCACACTTGCGATGCAGCCCCGTTCCTGGAGGCAAAGCCCGCCAAAGTGCTTCTCCGGCCGGTTCAAGGGCAACAAGCGCGCCTTTGTCCGGAAGAAAACCGAGTTCACGGTTACACGCAAGGCAGCGGGTGTTCTCGAAATAAATGGTATTGCCGCAATAACAATGAAAAATCTTCATAGACGTGTACGCATCGTCTCTCGCCTGAATATTAACCAGACGCCCAAAACCGGAGCAAGGTAAGGACGCATAGAACCATATTGGTGCATGACGTGCACCGAATCACGACGAAAACCCTCATTCTTCATGGCTCAGCCGGCGGCACTGATTTTGCTACTGCTATGCAGCATGACAATGCGGGCGGCGACCACCATAGAACCGGCCCGCACCAACCGAGCAATCCCGACTAATGAGCATCCGCTGGGCACGATATTCCACGCGCGGCTATTACGACGAACTTATGCATTCGGCCGGAAAGGCGCGTCCGGCGGCAGCGCCCCTATGCCATTATTTGCGCGGACTCGACGATACTGACATCGCTGAACGTAAAGCGGCGGCCGAGCTCGCGATCCATGTGATGGGCATTACCTTCACGGTCTACAGTCAGAAAGACGGTTCAATTGATCGTGCGTGGCCCTTTGACATTATTCCACGCATCATCGACCGACGCGAATGGGATCGCATTGAGACTGGGCTCATACAGCGCGTCACGGCGCTGAATCTGTTCATAGACGACGTCTACCACGATCAGCGCATCGTCAAAGACGGCGTGTTCCCGGCGGAACTGCTGACCAGCTCCTCGAACTTCCGGCCTCAGTGCGTGGGCGTTTCGCCGCGGCACGGCGTCTGGGCCCATGTCTGTGGCTCGGACCTGGTGCGCGACAGGGATGGCACCGTGTATGTGCTTGAAGACAACCTGCGCGTGCCGTCCGGGGTGTCCTATATGCTGGAGAACCGGCTTGTCATGAAGCGCGTGTTCCCAGAGCTCTTCGAAAGCTATAACATCCTGCCGGTAGACAACTATCCATCCCAGCTGTTCGACACCCTCGCATCGCTTTCGCCACGACCGCACGACCGTCCGGAAGTAGTTGTGCTGACACCAGGAATCTACAACTCGGCGTACTTTGAACATGCCTACTTGGCACAGCAAATGGGGGCAGAGCTGGTCGAAGGCACGGATCTTGTGGTCGGCGATGACGATTGCGTATACATGCGCACCATAGAAGGGTTGGCGCGCGTGGATGTGATTTACCGCCGCATTGATGACTTGTTTCTTGATCCGGAAGCCTTCCGGCCGGATTCGACGCTCGGCGTCCCGGGTCTTCTGCGTGCATGGCGTCGCGGCAAGGTTGCCCTGGCGAACGCACCGGGCGCGGGTGTAGCTGACGATAAGGCAGTGTACGCGTTCGTACCCAGGATGATTCGTTATTATCTCGACGCCGATCCGATCCTCCCCAATGTGCCAACATACCTGTGCATCAATGACAAGGAGCGCCAACACGTACTCAAGAATCTCGACAAGCTTGTGGTCAAACCAACCAACGAATCCGGCGGATACGGAATGCTGGTCGGTCCGCACTCAACGCGTAAGGCACGCGAACAGTTTGCGCACCTCATCCGCAGCGAAGGCCGTAACTACATTGCACAGCCTACACTAATGCTGTCGACCACTCCGACGCTTGTGGAGCAGCATGCCGAGCCGCGCCACGTGGATCTGAGACCGTTTATCCTCTCAGGACGGGATGTTCACACTACCACCGGTGGCCTGACGCGGGTCGCTCTGCGAAAGGGATCGCTTGTCGTGAACTCGTCTCAAGGTGGCGGCAGCAAAGACACATGGATTGTCGAACTGGAGAACTCCTGAACATGCTATCGCGCGTCGCTAGCGCCGTATACTGGATGGCACGTTACATCGAGCGCGCAGAGAATACCGCGCGCCTGATCAACGTCAATACCAACCTGGTGCTCGATACGCCCAGAGGCATCTCGCCTGGATGGGCACCACTCATCATGATCACGGGCAACGAGGCACTCTTTGAGGATACTCATGGCGTCCCCGGCGAGCGCAGCGTCGTACAGTTTCTGATGGTCGACCGCGATAACAGCGGCTCGATCCTGTCATCGCTGTCGTTGGCGCGCGAGAACGCCCGCACAGTGCGCGACATCGTGCCTCGCGAGGCCTGGGAGGAAGTAAATAATCTCTACCTGTTTGCGCGCGACAATCTGCAGTCCGGGCTGTCGCAGCGTGGTCGATACGATTATCTGCGCCATATCGTGGGCGGCACACAGCAGATTACAGGACTCCTGGCCGGTACCATGAGCAACGATCACGCCTACAACTTCCTGCGCATGGGCCGAAACCTGGAGCGCTCGGACATGACCGCACGCATTATCGATGTGCGCTCGGCGAGCCTGCTGCCGCAGCAGCCTGAGCTGACACCGTTTGAGAATATCCAATGGATGAGCGTCTTGAAATCCCTGAGCGCCTACCAAATGTACCGGCGTCATATGCAAGCACGCGTGCAGCGTCCTGCCGTTCTCCGGTTTCTGCTCCAAGACAGACGTTTTCCGCGCGCCTTCTGCCACTGCATGGGCGAAGTGGAGGCTGCACTCCGACAGCTGCCACGCAGTGCCCGCGCATTGGGGCTTGTTGCGCAAACACAGCATCGAGTTCTGGTGACAGACGTCGGGGCGCTCGTGCAGGAAGCACTGCACGAGTATATAGATGTGCTCGAGCTCGCGCTAGCCGACCTGGACCGGGAAATCACTACTACCTATTTTACTCCGCAACGCGCACCGTCGTGTGCCACGGCCAGCCAGCAGTAGTCTCATCGCCTCTTTTAACATTGATGTGATCAGTCTCTTCGTGCAACTTTTTTTGACGCTGCCCGGTCTATTTTCTGAAAAACACCGTCACAAAAACATGCAACCAACGTGTCGGGGTCGATTATTTCCTGCTTCGAACTCCGTGAACCCCATTGAGTTGCGTGTCTGTGCCCCGTCGCGTGCCGCGTATTCGGCCGGTATGGCTACAGGCCGATGCGGCAGCTTGCCCGTTGCAAGTTTTTTCCTATGGATGCTACCAGCGATGCTTTGCTCGACATTCGACTTGACTAATGGGACTAGAATGTGAAAATGCTTTGTCAACCTGCATTGAAGACACCTATTTCAGGAAAAGCAACGAGCGATCACTAAGCCTGACCGGCGCGTTCAGCCTCGAGTTTAGAATGCTCCAAATGCATCTCGGCATCGAAGAAAATGGATCCTCGACCATGACCCCTGTCCGGAACCTCACGATCAAACCCGGTGCGAACTTGGTTTCTCACGCGCGCGCTACCATCTCATGCTAATTCGGCCCACGAAATCCCTGAGGGTTGACAACAAGGTACCGGTGACGCTGCAGTTTGCCGCCGGTGAGTCGATTCGAGTCACGTTCGACGTAGTAAGCCCGGAGGTCGAGTAATGCGAAGAAAGCCGCACACCATGTGTCAGACCCGGTTGCTCGCGACAGCATCACTCATGCTCCTGGCTGCCCTGACGGCGTGCAGCAAACCGAAACCCTGGTTGCTCGACAACGTTTCAGGAATCATGCCGCCGCTCGAATTCACCCTGATGAACGATACCGGTCAAACGGTGAATGCCTCGGACTATCGTGGCAAACTGGTCCTGCTCTATTTTGGATATACACACTGTCTTGATGTCTGCCCCGCGACACTCGCCAGCCTGGCGCAGGCAATCCACGGTCTCGGGCCAGACGCCGCCAAAGTTCAGGTTCTGTTCATTACGGTTGACCCGGCACGCGACACAGCGATAGTGCTCCACCAGTACGTCCATGCGTTCGGTCCAGAATTCGTCGGCCTGCGCGGCAGCGACGCGGCCCTCACAGCACTCGCGAAGCGTTACCATGTTGCTTACGCACGCGAAAAGCCTGACACGCGCGGCAGCTACACTGTGACCCACAGCAGCGTGGTATTCGTCTTCGACGGCAAAGGCAGGGCACGACTGCTTGCGACCAGTGCCAACACAGCAGCCACGATCGGCCACGATCTACAGCGGCTATTCACGGCCGGTTAAGCCCGTCCGTGAATAGCCGCCCTGCAACACAGCACCGGGTTCACAATGCATCGCGACCATGCCAGGCACGTCCTGCCACTTTCCGAAGTCCCTGAAAATGCAATTCATATCGAGACAGGCGCAGGGCAGCAGGCTTGTGCAAGCATTACCACATCTCCATGCCGACTCGAAAACGAAGTGCGTCACTTTTCCTGGGTTTCGATCTCCTTAACCTCCTGGTGCCCGCGCGGAAGCCTGGAGCCGCGCAATGCCCGTTCGCCCACATACTGATCGATATCGTTTCCGGATCGCAGCACCAGCTCGCCCTTGCCAGTGCGCAGCAACAGGCGTTGACCCTCCCGGAATACGCTAATGCCGGCCAGAAATTCTTCGCGTTTGGCAACCTTGGAGCCAGGAATATTGAGAATCTTTTCTCCTTTGCCTTTCTCCATCGGTGGCAGTTCGGCTACCAGGAACACGAGAATATTCCCCTTGTTGGTGACCGCCGCCAGCCAGTCGTTTGCCATGTCAGCGACGCGCTGGGGCGACAAAGCCCTGGAGCCTTTCGGCACATTCAGAACCGCCTTGCCCGCACGCCGGTCCGTGAGGAGATCGCTGAACTTGCAGATGAAACCATAGCCGGCGTCGGAGGCAAGCAGATAGAGATCTTCCGGCGCACCCATCATGACACCTGCCCAGGTCGCCCCTGGCGGCGGATTCAGACTAGAGGCAAGCGGCTCGCCGTGGCCGCGCGCTGATGGAAGTTTGTGCGCCGGCAACGTGTACGAGCGACCCGTCGAATCGAGGAATACGGCAACCTGGTTGCTCTTGCCGCGCGCGGCCTGAAGAAATTTGTCGCCGGTCTTGTAATCGAGCGCACGCGCGTCCACCTCATGGCCCTTGGCTGCGCGCACCCAGCCCTTTTCCGACAGCACAACAGTAATCGGCTCGGTCGGCAGCAGTTGCGTCATGTCGATGGCCTTTGCCTCACTGCGCTCGACGAGCGGTGAACGACGCTGATCTCCGAATTCCTCGGCGTCGGCAATCAGCTCATCGCGCACCTTTGCCTTAAGCTTCTGGTGTGATTTGAGCACTGCCTCGAGTTCGTCACGTTCCTTCTTGAGCTCTTTCTGCTCACCGCGGATCTTCATCTCCTCGAGCTTGGCGAGATGGCGCAGCTTGGTCTCGAGAATCGCCTCAGCCTGGATCTCGGAAAGCTTGAAGCGTTTCATCAGCACCGGCTTGGGTTCATCTTCAGTGCGGATGATGCGGATGACCTCATCCAGATTGAGGTAGGCAACCAGAAGACCGTCCAGAATGTGCATCCGCGCGTTAACCTTGTCGAGACGGTGCTGCAGGCGTCGGCGTACGGTTTCAATGCGGAACTTTAGCCACTCCGTGAGCAAATCCTTGAGGTTGAATACGCGCGGCCGGCCGTCCAGGCCAATCATGTTCAGGTTTACGCGGTAGGAACGCTCAAGGTCAGTCGTCGCGAACAGGTGGCCCATCAGTTCAACCGCATCCACCCGTCCGCTGCGCGGCACTATCACCAGGCGGATAGGATTCTCGTGGTCAGATTCATCGCGCAGGTCCTCGACCATCGGCAGTTTTTTCTGCTGCATTTGCTGGGCAATCTGCTCCAGAATCTTGGCTGGTGATACCTGGCAGGGCAACGCGGTAATGACAATATCGCCGTCTTCGCGGATCCACTTGGCGCGCGCCCGAATCGAGCCCGTGCCGGTGTTGTACATCGCGCGAATCTCGGCCTTGGGGGTGATGATCTCCGCCTCGGTAGGATAGTCCGGACCCTGGATATGCTTCATCAATTCGCCTGTCGTTGAGTCCGGCTTCTCCAGCAGCCGAATGCAGGCAGATGTTACTTCCCGCACGTTATGCGGAGGGATGTCGGTGGCCATGCCGACCGCAATGCCGGTAGTGCCGTTCAGGAGCACGTGCGGCAGACGCGCTGGCATGATCTTCGGTTCTTCCAGCGTTCCATCGAAGTTTGGAGCCCACTCGACGGTACCCTGCTCGAGCTCGGACAGAAGCACCTGGGCAAATGGAGTAAGGCGCGATTCGGTGTAGCGCATCGCAGCAAATGATTTGGGATCATCAGGCGAGCCCCAGTTTCCCTGGCCATCGATGAGCGGATAGCGGTAGCTGAATGGCTGAGCCATGAGCACCATGGCTTCGTAACAGGCGGTGTCGCCGTGCGGGTGGTACTTGCCGAGCACATCCCCCACTGTGCGGGCCGATTTCTTGTACTTGGCGGCGGCGGAAAGTCCGAGTTCGGACATCGCGTAAACGATGCGCCGTTGTACCGGCTTCAGGCCGTCGGCAATATTCGGCAGCGCGCGGTCGAGCACCACATACATCGAGTAGTCGAGATAGGCCTTTTCGGTAAAAGTCGCGAGCGGTAACCTTTCGACCGATGCGACCCGCGGCCGGGCTTCGATCGCGGCGGACTTGGCGCGCCTTGCGGAGCCTTTCTTCGACGATACGGATTTGCCGGATGTTTTCTTGGTCATAACAAGCCTTTTTCTGCCCGAAGCGCCCTAGACGCGGAGAAAAATTTCACGACGATGAATAAATACGTGCAGCGCAGTCTGCGCTCAGACCACTTCTGCCTTGTTGCCATTGCGCTCCAGCCACTCCTTGCGATCTGGCGCGCGTTTTTTCGCGAGCATCATATCCATGACGCGGTTGGTGCTGTCGCCGGCCCTGATTTCGAGTTGCACCAGGCGGCGTGTGTTCGGATCCATGACGGTTTCGCGAAGCTGCGGCGGATTCATTTCCCCCAGGCCCTTGAATCGGGTGATTGTCGGTCGCGCGCGCGGGTTCTCCTTCTGGATACGCTCAAGGGTCTGCTTGCGCTCGTTTTCATCGAGCGCGTAGTAAACCGATTGGCCGACGTCGATGCGAAACAGCGGCGGCATCGCGACATGAACATGGCCCGCCGCCACAAGCGGCTTGAAGTGTCGCACGAACAGGGCGCACAGGAGAGTCGCAATATGAGCCCCATCACTGTCAGCATCGGCAAGAATACAGACCTTGCCGTAACGCAGGCCGCCGAGCTCGCTCGAGCCGGGATCCACCCCGAGCGCCACCGCGATGTCATGCACCTCCTGCGATCCGAGTACCTGCGCCGAGTCGACTTCCCATGTATTCAGTATCTTGCCACGCAGCGGCATGATCGCCTGAAAGTTCTTGTCGCGCGCCTGTTTTGCGGAACCGCCAGCCGAGTCGCCCTCCACCAGGAACAGCTCGGTCATATTGAGGTCTGTAGACAGGCAATCGGCAAGCTTGCCTGGCAGCGCAGGTCCGGTACCTACCTTTTTGCGTTCGACCTTCTTGGCCGTGCGCTGGCGCTCTTGTGCCGACTCGATCGCAAGGTTGGCGATCCGTTCCGCATCTGCCACATGCTGCATCAGCCACTGGGTGAAAGCATCCTTGGTAACCGTGCCAACGAGGGCCGCAGCCTCACGCGAGGTCAGCCGTTCCTTGGTCTGGCCGGAAAACTGGGGATCGCGCATCTTGCAGGAAAGCACATAGGCGGTCCGCCCCCAGACATCCTCCGGCGCAAGCTTGAGACCACGCGGCAACAGGTTCCGGAATTCGCAGAATTCGCGCAGCGCGTCTGTCAGCCCCTGACGGAAACCGTTCACATGCGTACCGTCCTGTGAAGTCGGAATCAGATTGACGTAGCTCTCCATGAGCGGCTGGTCATTCTCTAGGGCCCAGACGATGGCCCAGTCGATCTCGCTGTCATTGTCCTTGAAACGGCCGACAAACGGCTCGGCCGGTATCAGCTCCTGCTTGCCGAGCTCGCTGACAAGATAGTCCTTGAGTCCGTCCTCGTAATACCATTCCTCGTCATTCTTCCGGTCTGACTCGTCCTGAAATGTGATCCGGAGTCCCGGACAAAGCACACTCTTTGCGCGCAGCACATGCTTCAACCGGGGCACATGGAACTTGGGACTATCGAAGAACTTTTCATCCGGCCAGAAGTGCACCGTGGTGCCCGTTGTACGCGCCCCGGCCGCTCCGATAACCTTGAGCTCGGCGGTCTTCTGCCCGCTGGCAAAGGCCATTTTGTGCTCCTTGCCACCGCGCCTTACGTACACCTCAAGCTTCTTTGACAGGGCATTGACCACCGACACCCCGACGCCATGCAGACCGCCCGAGAAGCTGTAGCTCTTGTTGGAGAATTTTCCGCCGGCGTGCAACCGTGTGAGGATTACTTCAACGCCGGATACGCCCTCGCCCTTATGCCGGTCGACCGGCATGCCACGTCCGTCATCAGCAACTGCGAGCGAGCCATCCTTGTAAAGCACCACATCAATGCGCGCAGCATGGCCGGCGATGGCCTCGTCGACCGAATTGTCGATGACTTCCTGCGCAAGATGATTCGGACGCTGGGTATCGGTGTACATGCCCGGACGCTTTCGCACGGGCTCAAGGCCGGTCAGGACCTCAATCGCAGATGCATCGTAATTTTGACTCATGATGCCGGAAGGACAATGTAGGGGTGAATCGGATCGACTGTGCGCGCGGACGGATGACGAGTAGCGGGTGCATGCGCGCCCGCACGGTCCCGGACCGGCAGCCGATATGCTCCCGGGACCGCCATCACCCGTCTGGTTCCTGTCATTGGCGGCGCATTATACCGTGACGCGCGGGATGCGCCAGCAGGTTGCGAATTCCGGGCTAGACCGCAAGGTCGCGCACGAGCGAAATGCGTGTTGCCTCCGGCAGCGCCTCAATGGCATGCATGTATGCCGGGTGGTCGATCCCCATGCTGATGACTGCCCCGGATTTCACTGCCCGTACCATCGCAGGGCTGAGCTCAAGACGCAGAAAATGCACGGACGAAGTCTTTTCCGGACTGGTGCGATCGAGATCCTCGTCTGCGATCGCCCATACGCGCTCGAATCCGGCAATCTGCACCCAGACCTTGCCTTCGATTCCAATCATGCGCGCGAGCGCCACCTGCCGCTCGTTTTCATCCGCGAACTCGATCATGAATGTCGCTTTCCAGTTTTGTCCATCCGGAATAAGCGGGTTGTAGGTTGCAATTTCTACCTCAATGCCCTCGGATTCGAAAATTCGCTCTGCGCGCAACATCTCCTGCACCTGATACTGCATGGTGAGCGCATCTTCGAAGTAGAGACTCGCGTGCGGTCCGATGTGCACCTGCCGGTCCTTCTTGTGCTCCATCACCCTGGCACGGAAGTCATTGCGCGCCTTTGCATACTGCTCCAGGGACATGAGCCCTTCGCGTGTAAGTTTCTGCATGGTTGCGGTATCCGTCATAAGGCGTCCGTCAGGATTTGTGCTTTCCTTCCAGCGCGACGATGGGTTTGTCCGTGAACAGGTAATCGCGCAGATGCTTGTCGAATGTCTGGTCATGGCGGCGGATCCATTCGAGCAACATGGAAGCATGCTCCTTCTCCTCGTCGCGGTTGTGCGCCAGGATGGCGCGTAGTTCCTTGTCCTTGCAGGCATCGATGCGCTGGTTGTACCAGTCAGCTGCCTCTAGTTCCTCCATCAGGGAAACGATCGCGCGGTGCATGTCGCGTGTCTCTTCACGCAATTCAGTCTCGTGATACCCCTCGTTTGCCATAGACTCTCCTTTAAATTAAATGTACCCAGTCGTTTGAAACAACAACCCGGATGAAGAGATACCGCACAGCAGTCTGCCAGGTCATTGAAAAGACCCCGTCAAAGCTTGCCGTTCCGGTCCTCGATTCAGATCCCATAGGCAGCACGTAACAGAGTCATCGGGTGCTCCGGTGCCTTGCCAGTGTCGAGCCCATTTTCAATCTGGTGACCCGCCATCGGGCAATCGCTGCTGTAGTGATCGGCCTGCGCCTGCTGCACCCGTTCCACAACCGGGCGTGCGATCTTCATCGAGCTTTCGTGGAACTCGCTTTTCACCGCATAAGTGCCATCATGGCCTGAACAGCGCTCGATGGGTTCAACCTGCGTCTGCGGTATGAGCTGCAGCAGATCGCGCGTCTTCATGCCGATGTTCTGTACCCGAAGGTGGCATGCGACGTGGTAGGAAATCTTCCCCAGCGACTGTTTGAAGTCGGTCCGCAGCTTGCCGTCCTTGTGACGCGCCATGAGATATTCGAATGGATCAAAGATTGCGGATCGCACCTTTGCGACATCAGCGTCGTCGGGGAACATCAGTGGCAATTCCTGCTTGAACATGAGAACGCAAGAGGGCACGGGTGCGACAATGTCCCAGCCTTCGTCTACTAGCTTCGCCAGAACCGGAATGTTGGCTTCCTTGGCGCGCCGCACCGAATCAAGGTCTCCGAGTTCGAGCTTCGGCATACCGCAGCAACGCTCCTTTGCGGCGATGGTGAGCGCAATGCCGTTGTGGCGGAACACCGCCACAAGATCGTCGTTCAGCTGCGGTTCGTTGTAGTTGCCGTAGCAGGTGGCAAACAGCGCCACGCGCCCGCGCGTCGCGGTGGTCGGTTGTACTTCCGGATTCGCCGTGCTTGCATTGTGCCAGCGCTTGCGGAAGCTATCGCTGTGATATTCCGGCACAATTGCGTCAGGATGCACACCGAAGGTCTTGTCGAGCGCTTTGCGGAAAAGTTTGTTGCGGTTGGCGGCATTGACGATCTGAACGACCACCGGGATACCGGCCAGCCGGCCAACGCTGTCGGTGCTCGTGAGAACACGGTCACGCGTTTTTGTCTGTCCCTTCCTGAACTTGACCGCCTTGGCGCGCAACATAAGGTGAGGAAAGTCCACGTTCCACGGGTGCGGCGGAACGTATGGACATTTTGTCATGTAACACATATCGCAGAGATAGCAGTGGTCCACTATCTGCCAGTAGGTAGCCTTGGGCACAGCATCGAGCTCCAGCGTGTCAGAAGCGTCGATGGCATCAAATAGTGTTGGAAACGACTGGCACAGACTGAAACAGCGACGGCAGCCGTGGCAGATATCAAAAACTCGTTCCAGCTCCTTGAACAGGGCGCTCTCGTCGTAAAACTCCGGATTCTTCCAGTCCAGCGGATGGCGTGTTGGCGCCTCAAGACTGCCTTCGCGGCTACCCGGGGTAGGTGCAGACATGGATTATTCCTGTTCTTTATGAAGCTGGTGCACTGTCGGATGGATTGACCGGGCTGCACTGCATTTAACCGGGTTGGCTTTCTGTCCAGGTACGCAGGTGCAGCGGTACAGCCCGGGAACCGAAGACTGATCCGGCCCCGGGCTTACGCCGGATCCTTACTTGCCGAGACTGTCCAGGGCTTTCTGGAAACGGTTTGCATGAGACCGTTCGGCCTTGGCGAGCGTCTCGAACCAGTCAGCGATTTCAGCGAAACCTTCATCGCGGGCGGTCTTTGCCATGCCCGGATACATATCAGTGTATTCGTGCGTCTCGCCGGCGATTGCCGCCTTCAAATTGTTGTCGGTGCTTCCAATCGGCAACCCGGTCGCAGGATCGCCGACGGACTCCATATACTCGAGGTGCCCATGGGCATGACCAGTCTCGCCTTCAGCGGTAGAGCGGAATACTGCCGAGACATCATTGAATCCTTCTACATCCGCCTTGGAGGCAAAGTAGAGGTAGCGGCGGTTGGCCTGGGATTCGCCGGCAAAGGCATTCTTAAGGTTTTCGTGGGTCTTGCTGCCTTTCAGTGCTTTCATGATCAGATCTCCGTATTAATTGGACCAGGAAAACAAGCGACTTCGCTTATTTAGAATTATTCTAACTTTGCTCTTTGAGGTCTGTCAATTAAAATTTATAGCAGGCGCCCCTGTTACCAACTATGACTTAGGTCAATCTTCGATACCCCATGAGGCACCAGTACATTTTCTGCAAAGTGACAGCCGCATTCATCGCTTTGCGCATGACCGGCATCCCGATAAAAAACCGCTGTCAGCGCTATTCACAGAATATTGCTTCCGCTGGAGTGCAGCACCGGCATCCGCATCGCGCACAATCGCTGTGGCAGTTTGCAGCGGAAGTAAAATCCGTAAACGGGGACTGAAAGGCAGCAACAAGCAGATACTATTGGACTATATAAGGATTCCTGAAGAGAATTAGTTCGGCATACCAAACGCCACAGTTGGTAAGATTGCCCCGGTTATCGTGCAAACACGCCAAATCATCCCGCTGCGTCCCAGATGCCTGCAAAACACGGGAAACACAGACGTCAAACCGACGCAGGTAAGCGAAGGGCCGGCAGACGGCATGTTATTCGCAAATAAAGCGCCTATGATGCTTGTAGCCTACCGGCCGACGGGTAAGGCCGGTATCTTTTATAGATCCGGATGCGGCCAAAAAGACATTGGCGAACTGGATTATCTCAACTAATATCTAAATTAAGTGTACCGATCTCTCATAGTGGAAGCTCATTTTCCCAATTACTAATCAATAAGATATGGCGACTCCCAATCCGGCAAACAGCTTGAGCGGCCTTGCTTTGAGGCTCGTGCGCGACGGCCTTTTAAGTGCCAGCGACGCCGAGCGGCTGCAAAACGAAGCTGCCGCCAGGAAGCTCCCATTCGTTTCGCAACTTGTGGACAGCAAGAAGCTTAACAGCGCGGTGATCGCCCGGGCTGCGTCAGAGGAATTTGGAATTCCGCTGTTCGAGATCAATGCCCTCGACCTGGAGACGGCACCAGTGAAGCTGGTGGATGAGAAAATCATCCGCCGCCACCACGTACTGCCGCTATACAAGCGTGGCACCAAGCTATTTGTCGCGATTGCTGATCCGACCAACCTCCAGGCTCTGGATGAAATCAAGTTCCATACCGGCCTCGGCGCAGAACCCATTCTGGTTGAAGAAACCAAGCTCGGGCTTGCGATCGACAAGTGTCTCGAAGCGGCCGATACGACTCTCATGGATCTGGCCGGTGGGGACGACCTCGATGGTCTCGAAATCTCCTCCGATGAGGACACCAAGACCAAGGCTGCCGAGGGAGACGAAAAAGACGTCAATGACGCACCAATCGTCAAGTTTGTGAACAAGGTGCTGATGGACGCAATCAACCACGGCGCCTCCGATATCCATATCGAACCCTACGAAAAATCCTATCGCGTCCGGTTTCGCCAGGATGGCATGCTGCACGAGGTCGCAAGCCCGCCTCTGGCTCTTGCATCACGCATCTCGGCGCGCATCAAGATTCTGTCCAGGCTCGACATCGCCGAACGTCGCGTCCCGCAGGACGGGCGCATGAAACTGCGGATATCGAAGAACCGCGCTATTGATTTCCGAGTCAGCACGCTGCCGACGTTGTTCGGCGAAAAGGTCGTGATGCGTATTCTCGATCCGACCTCGGCAACGTTAGGAGTCGAGAAGCTCGGTTTCGAGCCGGAACAGAAGCGATTGTTTCTTGAGGCCGTCGAACGTCCCTATGGCATGGTCCTGGTGACCGGCCCCACAGGAAGTGGCAAGACCGTAAGTCTCTATACGGCTGTCAACATTCTGAACACACCCGATCGTAATATTTGTACCGCAGAAGATCCGGTGGAAATCAATCTGGCAGGAATCAACCAGGTCAACGTCAACGAAAAGGCCGGCCTCACCTTCTCGGCTGCTCTGCGCTCCTTCCTTCGCCAGGATCCGGATGTGATTCTGGTCGGCGAAATACGCGACCTTGAGACCGCTGAGATCGCAATCAAGGCGGCCCAGACCGGCCACATGGTGCTCTCTACCCTGCACACCAATGATGCACCAGCCACCTTGAGTCGTCTGGTCAATATGGGCGTCGCTCCATTCAACATTGCCTCGGCGGTAAACCTGATCGTGGCTCAACGTCTTGCGCGGCGATTGTGTCCGGTCTGCAAAAAACCCCAGGATCTGCCGAAACCAGTCCTTCTTAAAGCCGGTTTCCACGAAAGCGAGCTGGCTGAATTGAAAGTCTACGGGCCGGTCGGATGTGACCAGTGCACCGAGGGCTACAAGGGACGGGTCGGCATCTATCAGGTAATGCCCATATCCGAGTCCATGGGCGCAATAATCATGCGCGGTGGAACAGCACTTGATATCGAAGCGCAAGCCCACAAAGACGGAATCCCTGACTTGCGAGCATCAGCACTCAAAAAGGTCCGCGACGGAGTCACAGGTCTCGCGGAAATCGAACGCGTCACGAACCAATAACGACCATGGCCGAACAAGCAGCGCGAATTTCCAAGTCAAAACTCAGCACCTTCATCTGGGAAGGTGTCGACAAAAAAGGCCGGCGCATGAAAGGCGAGACTGAGGCCATCAGCGTGGCCTACGTAAACGCCATTTTGCGGCGCCAGGGTATCAATCCGCTCAAGGTACGCAAACAGGCGGCGGCGCTATTCAAGCGCAAAAAGAAGATTATCCCGAAGGACGTGGCTGTTTTCACGCGGCAGTTCGCAACCATGATCCAGGCCGGTATCCCGATCGTGCAGTCCTTCGACATTGTCGGCAAGGGTCATGACAATCCGAGCATGCAGGACCTTCTGATGTCGATCAAGCAGGACATTGAGTCCGGCACCAACCTGAGCGTCGCCTTGGGAAAACATCCGCTTTATTTTGACTCTCTCTATTGCAACCTCGTCGCCGCCGGCGAACAGGCGGGCATTCTCGATACCATTCTGCAGAAGGTCGCTACGTACAAGGAGAAGATCGAGGCCATCAAGGGTAAAATCAAGTCCGCATTATTCTACCCGACAGCAGTAATCGTGGTGGCGTTCATAATTACTGCGATCTTGCTGATATTCGTGATTCCACAGTTCGAGAACCTGTTCAAGAGCTTCGGGGCCGAATTGCCGGCCTTGACCATGATGGTTATCCATGTCTCAAATGCTTTCCGGCAGTATTGGTGGGCAATCTTCGGTGGACTTATTGGCGGTGTGTTTTTCCTGGGATACACCTATAAGCGCTCGATCAAGATGCAGCATACAATGGACCGCATGCTTCTGCGCACCCCGGTGATAGGCCCAATCGTAAAGAAAGCCACAATCGCCCGCTATGCGCGCACTCTCGCCACCATGTTCGCCGCCGGCGTACCGCTCGTGGAAAGCCTCGATGCCGTGGCTGGCGCCGCCGGCAATCGCGTGTACTACGATGGCGTGATAGAAATCAAGAACGATGTCAGCACCGGTAGTCAGCTGCAATCGTCCATGGACAAGACCGGGCTATTCCCCAATATGGTCATCCAGATGGTGTCGATCGGCGAAGAATCGGGTGAGCTCGATACCATGCTCGGCAAGGTCGCAGACTTCTATGAAGAAGAGGTCGACAACGCGGTCGAGGCCCTTAGCAGTCTGCTCGAGCCGATTATCATGGCAGTTCTCGGTATCATCGTGGGAACGCTTGTGATAGCCATGTACCTGCCAATCTTCAAACTCGCATCCGTCGTATAATGTCCGTTTCCGGTGCCACAGACGGATGGTAACCTCATATACCCTTTAATGTATCTGGAGGTCTATCTTGAGACCCATGTCGCGGCCTGGGTCGCGCTCATGGGCCTGCTCGGCCTCATTGTCGGCAGCTTCCTGAATGTGGTGATACACCGCCTCCCGGTGATGCTGACCCGGGGTTGGCGGCGCGAATGCCAGACCCTGCTCGGCGTCGAGCCGGATCCCGAGAATAGCGCGCCCTACAACCTTGTTTTCCCGGGATCGCACTGTCCCTTCTGCTCTCACACAATCCGCGCCTGGGAAAATATCCCGGTCTTAAGTTATCTCTGGTTGCGGGGCCGATGTGCCGCCTGTGGGCATCGCATTTCTGCACGCTATCCGGCGGTGGAACTGATCGCCGGGATTCTGGCCGCGGCGGTGGCGTTCCATTTCGGTTTTAGTCAGGCCGCGGCTGCGGCCTGCATATTGTCGTGGACGCTCATTGCCCTCACTTTCATCGATTTCGACCATCAGATCCTGCCGGACGCCATCACCCTGGCGCTGCTTTGGGCCGGACTCATTGCAAACAGCTTTAACGTCTTCAGTTCGCTGCATGCGGCAGTGACAGGCGCCGTATCCGGATATCTTTCCCTGTGGCTTGTATTCCACGCCTTCCGCCTGATCACCGGCAAGGATGGCATGGGGCACGGAGACTTCAAGCTTTTCGCGCTCCTCGGCGCATGGCTCGGCTGGCAGTCACTGCCCCTCATCATCCTGCTGGCATCGGCACTGGGTGCTGCAGTGGGACTGGGCCTCATACTTTTCAGGGGCCGGGACCGCAGTTTGCCGATCCCTTTTGGCCCCTTTCTGTGCGGCGCGGGCTGGATCACGCTGCTTTGGGGCAACACCATAACCGACTACTACCTTCAGTTCGCCCACTTCACCAGATGACGATGCGGTCCATGCTGCGCGTAGGACTGACGGGCGGGATCGGAAGCGGCAAATCGACGCTTGCCGCCATGTTTGCGGCACGCGGAGCACCAGTCATCGACGCCGACGAGATCGCCCGCCGCCTGGTCGAAATCGGACAACCGGCTTTCCATGAAGTCGTGCGCACGTTCGGTACGTCGATTCTGGACCGCAAGGGCGAGATCAATCGCCAAAGCTTGCGCAAGCGTGTGTTCGACAACCCTGCCGAGCGGATACTTCTGGAAGGCATCATCCACCCGCTGGTCCGGCACGAAATCAGCGAGCACGTGCGCGCGCTGCAGGCACCCTATTGCATCATCGTGATCCCGCTCCTCATTGAGGCGAAGCTTGAAAACCTGGTTGACCGGATACTCGTGGTCGACTGTCCGGTACGGGAACAGACCGAACGGGTACGGATACGCAGCGGGCTCAGCGATAATGAGATCCACCGGATTATTGCAGCGCAGATTGATCCGGCCGTGCGCCGCCAGCATGCCGACGATCTTATCGAAAACAATAAGGGCCTCGGTCATCTCGAGGCAAACGTAGATCGATTGCACGGCCAGTATCTTGCCCTGTCCGGTGCTTCACCCTGACGACCGACAGTGAATGAATCAGAACTGGAGTCGCATCAAATCAGCGCGGTCACTACTGACTCGGGTTGTTGCGCGCGCCACACGCCACTGATCATTGCAAGTCCCTGCGCACCGGCCGACCGGGCGCGAACAAGATCTTCGACGCCCATTCCGCCGAGCGCGTAAACCGGCATGCTTGCCGCAGCGCATAGCGTTCCAAATCTCTCCCAACCAAGTGGTGTCGCTTGCGGATGGGAGTGCGTTGCCTGAACCGGAGATACGACGATGAAATCGAGCCCAAGCTTTCGCGCGTGTTCGACTTCGGCAAAATCATGACAAGACGCCGCTACCCAGAAACGCGCCTCCAGGGGTCGCTCCGAAAGATGCGCCAGACGTTGACTGTTGAGGTGAACACCATCGGCACCGCACTCACGAACAAGTCCGGGATCGGCATTCAGCAGGACCTGCGCACCCTGGTTATGGCACAGGCTCACCACTTCGGACGCAAGGGCTAGATAGGCAGGCACGGAAAGCTGAGGTTCGCGCAACTGGATGAGTTTTGCGCCGGCACGCAACACCTGCTCAAGGCGGCGCAGAAAGTCATCTGGTCCGAACGCCTGGGAATCCGTGATGAGATACAGCGGCGGCAGCCTCAGAACATGCAGCACCGGGAGATCGGCCTCCGGAAATTCGTGCTCCTCCAGGTTTTCCACTGTGGCCCAGCGGATTGGTTGCCCTTCTCGTCCTCTCGGTGTTCCGCTGAAACGGTTGACCCGCCAGACATCCAGAAGAATCTCCTTGTCAGGATAGGCGTGCCGTACCTGAATCAGGGGGCACGCAGACTCAACTGTAATTCCAAGCTCCTCTGCCAGCTCGCGTACCAGAGCCTCGCGGGCATCCTCTTCTGCCTGCTTCTTTCCGCCGGGAAACTCCCACTTTCCGCCCTGATGGGCGTCGGCGTGCCGGCGCGCAATCAATATGCGCCCGGAACTGTCGCTTACAACGCCGGCAACCACGTGAATAGCCTTCATCAGTCCGGGGAAATCATGTCCGGTATTCGGCATTAATGCGCACATACTCGTGCGAAAGATCGCAGGTCCACAATCTGGACGAGGCGCGGCCGCCTCCGAGTTCCACGCGCAGCACAATCTCTGAAGCAGCCATTGCTTTCTGGCCCTGCGCCTCGCTGTATTCCATGGCTCGCGCGCCGTTGCGTGCAATGCAGATGTCATTAAGAAAAATCGACACAGATGCGACATTGAGCCGTTCTATCCGGGCGCGACCCACTGCCGCGAGGATGCGGCCCCAGTTCGGATCGCTTGCAAAAAATGCGGTCTTGACCAGTGGCGAGTGGGCAATTGTGCGGGCTACTTCCAGGCACTCGCCCTCATCGCGCCCGCCGCTCACTTCAATGGTGATGAATTTCGTCGCGCCTTCCGCATCACGCACAATAGCCTGGGCAAGTTCGGTAAAGACGTCCGTGACGAGCCGCAGCAGCTCCTGATACGCTGCGCCCTCCGGCCGCTCGATGACCGCATTACCCGCGCATCCGGTTGCAAGCAGAATGCAGGAATCATTGGTCGAAGTGTCGCCATCAACAGTGATGCGATTGAACGAGGCAGCCACTGCGTCGCGCACGAGTGCATCGAGGGCAGCTGCTCCGACGCGCGCATCCGTTGCGACGAAACCGAGCATTGTCGCCATATCGGGGCAGATCATACCGGCGCCTTTGGCGATGCCGGTTACGGTGACGTTGGTGCCGGCAATACCGGATCGGCGCGTGCTTCCCTTTGGTAGGGTGTCGGTCGTCATGATTCCGTGTGCGGCTTCGACCCAGCCGGATTCATCGAGCGCGCCAATGCAATCCGGAATTCCAGCCACGATGCGCTCGACTGGGAGACGTTCGCCTATGACACCGGTCGAAAACGGGAGGATTTCACTTACGTCCAGTCCCATATTCCTTGCCAGCCCCTCGCAGCACGCCACCGCATCCTCCATGCCCGGCGCTCCGGTGCCGGCGTTGGCGCATCCAGTGTTGATCAACAGCGCGCGCGGCGACGTGGCACCAAGGTGCTCGCGCGCAATCAGCACTGGTGCCGCACAGAACCGGTTTTGTGTGAAAACCGCCGCTGCAAGGGTTCCTGGAGCACACTCGATCACGATGAGGTCGCGGCGGTTCTTTTTGCGTATGCCCGCCATCGCAGTGCCAAGGCGAATACCTGGCACGGGAAACAGTTTGGCTAGTGGCGGCAGATTGACAGCCATTGCAGGCAATACCGGAATATAGGTCTTTCAGGTCATCAAGAATTGCAATTTAGCGCAACCCCTGCAGGAAGCAAGCATGTCAAGCTACGATAATTTTCCGTGACACTGCTTGTATTTTTTGCCGGAACCGCAGGGGCATGGGTCATTTCTGCCGACCTTTGGTTGCGTTCGGACTACGGGCTGCTGCTGAGCCACGGCAACCTCCTCGTCCTCGCCTGCACCGTCTCCCTGCACCGGGGGATGCTCGAAATGCATCGTTTGCTGGCGTTGCCGCTGCGCCTCGAGCACCGCCACGTCCTCAGGTTCGCGAATCTGAACCCGCGTCACGAGACTGACTACTTCGCGTTTTATCCGGTCAAGCATGTCGGAGAACAGCTCGAAAGCTTCGCGCTTGTATTCCTGCTTCGGATCCTGCTGCGCGTACCCGCGCAGGTGAATGCCCTGACGCAGGTGATCCATGGCGGCCAGGTGATCTTTCCACTGTGCATCCAGAACCTGCAACATGACTGCCTTTTCGAAATGTCGCATCACTTCCGGGCCAACCGCCTGGGTCTTTGCTGCATGCGCCTTCTCAAGCTCTTCCAGGATGCGCACACGCAACTTCTCCTCGTGCAGCGTCTGGTCCTCCTTGAGCCAGCTGGAGATGGGCAGCTGCACATCAAACTCGCGCGCGAGGGTTGACTCGAGTTCGGGCACATTCCACTGCTCCTCGAGGCTCTGCGGCGGGATGCAATAACTAATCATCTCGTTCACTACGTCACGCCGAATCTCGGCGATGCTTTCAGAGATGTCATCAATTTCCATCAGACGGTTGCGCTGTTCGTAGATGACCTTGCGTTGGTCATTGGCGACATCATCATATTCAAGAAGCTGCTTGCGGGTGTCGAAATTCCGGCCCTCAACTTTGCGTTGTGCATTCTCGATCGCGCGCGATACCCATGGGTGCTCGATTGCCTCTCCCTGCTGCATGCCAAGCTTCTGCATCAATCCGGATACTCGCTCGGAGCCGAATATGCGCAAAAGGTTGTCTTCAAGCGACAGATAGAAACGCGTCGACCCCGGGTCACCCTGACGGCCGGAACGGCCGCGCAGCTGGTTGTCAATGCGACGCGACTCGTGACGTTCCGTGCCAAGGACGTGCAGACCGCCAGCGGCAATGACCTGATCATGACGCTTGCGCCACTCCTCGCGTGTGCGCTTTTCCGTTTCCTTGTCGCCGGCAGCGGTTGCAACTTCCACATCAAGATTACCGCCGAGCACAATATCGGTTCCGCGACCAGCCATGTTGGTTGCAATTGTCACGGCACCAGGTCTGCCAGCCTGCTGAACGATTTGGGCCTCGCGTTCGTGCTGCTTGGCATTCAGCACTTCGTGCGCAATCGCCTCCTTTTTCAGGAGCCGCGCCAGAAGTTCCGAGCTTTCGATGGAAACGGTGCCCACAAGCACAGGCTGCCCGCGCCGGTGGCAATCGCGGATGTCAGTGATGATGGCTTCGTGCTTTTCCTGCGTTGTACGATACACCTGGTCGCCCAGATCCTTGCGCACCATTGGACGGTGAGTAGGAATGACAACGACTTCCAATCCGTAGATTTGCTGGAACTCGAATGCCTCGGTATCGGCGGTACCGGTCATTCCGGACAATTTGTTGTATAACCGGAAATAGTTTTGGAACGTAATCGATGCAAGTGTCTGATTCTCGTTCTGTATCTTGACTCCCTCCTTGGCCTCGACCGCCTGGTGCAGACCATCGGACCAGCGTCTCCCGGTCATCATGCGGCCGGTGAATTCGTCGATAATCACCACCTCGTCGTCCTTGACGATGTAATCGACTTCGCGCTTGAACAGCGCGTGCGCACGCAATGCAGCGTTGAGGTGGTGCAACAGCGAAATATTCTGGACGTCGTACAGATTGCTGTTCTGGTCCAGGATGGCCGCCTTAACAAGCAGCTTTTCGCAGGTCTCATGTCCGGCCTCGGTGAGATACGCCTGCCGGCTTTTCTCGTCGACGCTGTAGTCGCCTGGCCCTTCCTCTTCCTGCTGGCGTACGAGCTTGGGAATTATGGCGTTGATCTTGTAATAAAGATCCGTATTGTCTTCCGTCGGGCCGGATATGATGAGCGGCGTGCGTGCTTCGTCAATCAGGATCGAATCTACTTCATCAACCACGGCGAAATTGAGGCCGCGCTGAACCCGATCTTCCGCACGAAACGCCATGTTGTCACGCAGGTAGTCGAATCCGTACTCGTTGTTGGTTCCATAGGTTATGTCGGCGGCATAGGCGGCACGCTTGGTGTCGGAGTCCTGCCCGGAGACGACCACGCCAACAGTCAGGCCAAGGAAATTGTAGACCTTGCCCATCCACTCTGCGTCGCGCCGCGCCAGATAATCGTTGACCGTCACAACATGCACGCCTTTCCCGGAAAGGGCGTTGAGATAGACGGCAAGCGTTGCAACCAGTGTTTTGCCTTCGCCAGTGCGCATCTCCGCGATCTTGCCCTGATTCAAGACCATTCCGCCGATGAGCTGAACATCGAAATGGCGCATTCCCAGGGCACGCTTGGAGGCCTCGCGCACCACAGCGAATGCCTCTGGCAGCAGGTCATTCAGACGCTCCCCCTGGACCACACGGTTGCGGAACTCCGTGGTTTTCGCACCGAGCGCGGCATCCGAAAGCTCCAGAAGTGCGCCTTCAAGGGCGTTAACGCGGGAAACTTCCCGTGTCATTTGCTTGATTAGCCGGCTGTTGCGGCTACCGAAAATCTTGTTGAGTACGCTAACGACCATCTATCGATTCCCGAATGCCCCAACAGGGCGCGTGAAGAAGGCGGGATTATGGAGGAAAAACGCCGGGACTTAAATACGGATGGACACGGCCGGGGCAACGCGCCGCAACCCGATTGGCCCTGATGCTAGGATGAGGACCGCAGATACGGTTTCGGATCCACTTCGTGGCCGCCCCGCAAAACTTCGAAATGCACGTGCGGGCCCGTAGAGCGCCCGGTGGACCCAACCAGGGCGATTTCCTGGCCCTTTTGGACGCGATCCCCCACCTTGACCAGGATCTTGCTCGCATGGCCATAGCGCGTGGAAAGACCGTTACCGTGGTTGATCTCGACCAGATTTCCGTATCCGTCCTTGGGACCGGCCCAGCTCACGACACCGGCGCCCATAGCATAGATCGGAGAACCCATGCTATCGGCAATATCTATTCCTTCATGAAATTCAGGATGGCCAGTGAAAGGATCAGTGCGATAGCCGAAGCCAGACGATATCCAACCTCCCCGCGTCGGCCATCCTGCGGGTGAAACTGCAGCCTGCAGCTGCCGGTCCATCATAACACTTTCGAGGGCGCTCAGGCGCTGGCCTTTCTTGTCCAGCTGATCAGACAGCTCATCCAGGGATTTCATGAAATCCGGGACAGACAGACTCGACGCTGAAACGTCGGTCTCCGGACCGCCCATCGGCGGATCTTCGGAAAAATCGAATTCGCGTTTATCCAGCCCTGCCATACTGGTCAGGCGCTGCCCCAGGGCATTGAGTCGCATCAGCTGGGCCTGCATGTGACCCATGCGCTGCGCCAGAGCGTCGAGGTGCACTTCCGCATCGCGGCGTGCATCGTCAATTTCCCGACGCTGCTTGGCGAGCTGACTTGCCTGATCGGCAAGGTACGCCGAGTCGCCTGACTCGCCGGTCCCGCTGAGCATGGAGTCAATCTGAAATGTCACCGTCCCGATCAGAACAGGCAATACCACCAGCAACACCAGTACAATCACCAACGTCTGAAGCTGGCTCAGGCTGATATGCCGCCCCTTGCCGGCGCTTTTTGGTACCAGGATGACGTTCATATCAGCTCTTGTAAGGTTGTTTCGCTTCCGGACATGCTGGACGCTGACTGGTTCAGTCAGTTCGCAGGAACCGTTCGCATGAAGGAAATGGCCGCCTTGTCTGTTTCGGCGTACGAAACAAGCTCCCATGCATCCTGATCTGCCATCAACGCGCGCAGCAGGCGATTATTGAGCGCATGACCTGACTTGTAGGCGCTGAAAGCGCCGATCAATGGATGCCCCAAAAGGTAAAGGTCGCCGATGGCATCAAGTACCTTATGTTTGACAAACTCGTCCTCATACCGCAATCCGTCATCGTTCAGAATGCGATAGCTATCCATTACGATGGCATTGTCCAGTCCGCCGCCACGTGCCAGCCCGGCCTGGCGCAGGGCTTCCAGGTCACGCATGAAGCCGAAGGTTCGGGCGCGGCTCACTTCCTTAACGAAAGAAGTGGTCGAGAAATCCACGCTGGCGACCTGTGTCGAATTGCGAAAAGTCGGATGATCGAAATCGATTGAAAACGATACCTTGAAGCCATCCCACGGCTCGAAACAAACCCATTTGTCGCCGTCTTCGATGTGAATTCTCTTCTTTATACGCATGAAGCGTTTTGGTGCAGGCTGTTCTTCGATACCGGCCGATTGGATCAAAAAGACGAATGGTCCGGCGCTGCCGTCCATAATTGGCACTTCGGCCGCTGTCACGTCGACATAGGCATTGTCGATTCCCAGGCCGGCGAAGGCTGACATCAGATGTTCAACCGTTGAAATCTTGACGCCGTTGTTTTCGAGCGTAGTGGAAAGACGGGTATCACTGACGTTTTCTGGATGGGCCTTGACTTCGACCGGCTGAGCCAGATCGATTCGGCGGAAAATTATCCCTGTTTCCACAGGGGCCGGCCTCAGGGTAAGGTAGACTTTGTCGCCAGTATGGAGACCTACGCCAGTAGCCCGGATCACGTTTTTCAGGGTACGCTGCTTAATCATTTCCTAATAGACTGCCTGTCTTCTCGGTTTCCGAAGATGCAAAAAAGCACTCGGTCTTTTTCGCAATATGGTGATCTGTCAAAACACAACCCGCGGTCAGCCGATGAGCCGGCCCTCTGGGGGCAGATCTGCTAAGGTAATTGCATTATTACAGTTTCAATTTAAAGATATATATTGAGCAATGTCCAGTTTTTCAGCGCGTCTTTAGCACTATTCGGCGAATGCGCCCCGATAAACGGGCAATAACCCCCGATTTGTATGCTAGAAACGCCTAGCCGGTTCGACGCCGCAGAAACTGGTCAGTCCGCCTGCTTCCTGAGGAACGCCGGGATATCGAGATACTCGATGCCTGCCTCGGTAAGTGCCTTGGGTTCCACAATTCGCCGGTTACGAATTACCGTAGGTGTATCCAGTTGCTCGTAATCCGTTGTTCCGGTTCCGGTTTTAATGACCTTATAGGGTTGGTGCCTTTTTTGACCCAGACCCAGGCCGGTGGCCACAACAGTGACTCGAAGCTCGCCTTGCATGGCTGGATCAATCACGGTGCCAATAACCACCGTGGCATCTTCAGCGGCAAATTCCTTGACGGTATTGCCGACTTCCTCGAACTCTCCGATGGACAGATCCTGGCCGGCAGTCACATTCACGAGGATACCGCGGGCACCGGATATATTGATATCCTCGAGCAACGGGCTCGAAACAGCCGCGCGCGCTGCTTCGCTGGCCCGATTTTCGCCGCGTGCAGTGGCTGAGCCCATCATTGCCTGGCCCATTTCCGACATAACAGTACGAACATCAGCAAAGTCGACATTGATGAGACCCGGGCGGGTGATAAGCTCGGCAATCCCCTGCACCGCGCCCTGAAGCACTTCATTTGCCTTGCCGAAGGCATCGAGAAGACTCGCACTCTTGCCGACGACCGACAGCAATTTGTCGTTCGGGATGGTAATAACGGAGTCAACAAACTCTGTCAGTTCCTTGATGCCCTGGTCCGCGATTGCCATGCGCTTCTTCCCTTCGAACGGGAACGGCTTGGTGATTACTGCCACCGTCAGGATATCCAGATCGCGCGCCACCTGGGCAACAACCGGCGCAGCTCCGGTGCCGGTGCCACCGCCCATGCCGGCTGTGATGAAAACCATATCGGCCCCGCTCAGGGCTTCGGCAATGCGCTCCCGGTCTTCGACTGCGGCCTGCCGACCTATCGTCGGGTCGGCCCCCGCGCCAAGCCCCTTGGTCAGATTTGCACCAAGCTGAAGAATTGTGCGTGCGCCGGATTTCTTTAGCGCCTGCGCATCCGTATTGGCAACGATAAACTCCACGCCCTCAATGTTAGCCGCTACCATGTGTTCGACGGCGTTTCCGCCACCGCCGCCGACGCCTATCACCTTGATTACGGCCTGCTCGCCGTATGTATCCATGAGTTCAAACATTGTGTTGTCTCCTATGGCTGATTCGAAATTGAATCAATATGATCCGCCCTGAGGCTCCGTCCTTAAAAGTTCCCTTGAAACCAACTCTTCATCTTATGGAATACGCTCTTGAGGCCAGGCTGCCCCTGACGCACATGCAAATCGTAGTGTTTGCCATTGCGACTCTTGGCTCCGAAAAGCACCAGCCCGACACCAGTTGCGTAAATCGGGTTATGAACCACGCCGCTCAGGCCGCCCACATACTGCGGTATGCCGAGCCGGACAGGCATGTGAAACACCTCCTCTGCTAAATCGATCATTCCTTCCATCTTCGCGCTGCCGCCCGTCAGCACAATTCCGGAGCCAACAACGTCCTCGAACCCGCTGCGGCGTAAATCGGCGAGCACCAACCCATAGAGTTCCTCGATACGCGGCTCGATCACTTCGGCCAGCGTCTGGCGCGCAAGTTTCCTTGGCGCCCGGTCTCCAACACTCGGCACTTCGATGGTTTCGTCTGACTTTGCAAGTTGCGTAAGCGCGCATCCGTACTTTTTCTTGATGTCCTCGGCATGCTGCGTCGGCGTGCGCAGCGCCACCGCGATATCGTTGGTAACCTGATCACCAGCAATGGGAATAACTGCCGTGTGGCGAATTGCGCCTTCGGTGAAAACGGAGATATCCGTAGTGCCGCCGCCGATGTCGACAAGACATACGCCCAGCTCCTTTTCGTCTTCTGTCAGAACAGACATGCTCGACGCAAGCTGCTCGAGAATTATGTCGTCCACTTCCAGACCACAACGACGAACGCACTTTATAATGTTCTGGGCGGCGCTGACTGCCCCCGTCACGATGTGCACCTTTGCTTCCAGTCGCACTCCGCACATCCCGATCGGCTCCCGCACCCCCTCCTGCTTGTCGATAATGAACTCCTGCGGAAGAATGTGCAGTACCTTCTGGTCGGTAGGGATAGCCAAGGCGCGCGCCGCCTCTATCACTCTTTCTACATCGCCAACACCGACCTCCTTGTCCTTGATCGCGACTATTCCGTGAGAATTGAAGCTGTTGATGTGGCTGCCTGCGATACCTGCATATACCGAATGTATCTGGCAACCAGCCATTAGCTCCGCTTCCTCGATTGCGCGCTGAATTGACTGCACCGTCGACTCTATGTTGACTACGACGCCCTTTTTCATGCCACGCGACGGGTGATGGCCAACACCGATCACTTCAACCTCCCCGGTTGGCGCAACCTCCCCGACAATCGCCAGCACTTTTGAAGTACCTATGTCGAGACCCACAACCAGATTTTCTTCACCCTTCTTCGACATGTCTCAACCCTCTGTGCCGGAAGTCGCTGCCGCACCCGCACGGTCCAGCCACTGCACGGCAAAACCATTTGTATAGCGCAAGTCAACCTCGCGCATCCTGTCACGCTGAGCCGCCAGCAGCTGTGAATACACCGTTACGAAACGGGCGACCTTCGCCTCTGGCTGTTTGTGTCCGAGGACAAGCAGCAGATTGCCATCTACCGTGATTTGCCACGTGTGCCGCGGTGTCAGTACGAGCTTGGCAATGGGCAATTTAGCCGGCACCAGGATCACGGAAAGCCGGCTGAAATGATCGAATAGTTCAGCCTGCGTGCCATCCGGCCCGTCCAGCTCCGGCAGACCGGCCGGACCTGCCTGCCCACGAAGATCCACCAAATCGCCGGCGGTATTTATCCATTCGCTGCTACCCCACTGCGCAACCAGGGACTGCTCTGTAAAACGGATACGGACATCGTCCGGCCATTCACGGCGCACCGATACCTTGTATACCCAGGGAACGGACTCGGCACGGGTCTTGATCGCATCCAGATCGAGCAGCAGAAAATTGCCTGTGACTACCGGTGCAACGGCGCGCGCAAGATCTTCCTTTGCTACATGCTTGAATGGCCCCTCGAAACTCACACTGCGCACAGGCAGTGTGTCCGGACGCAACACATAATCAAAACCAAAAAGAGCCAGCACGACCGCGGCCAACAAGGCCGAAAACAAAAGGACACTGCGTTGCGACAATCCGGCCGTCCAGGCCTGCGTAAAATTTCCGCCTTCAATATGGGGCATTGCCTGCCTCCCGCGGCCCAATCGAACGGAGCAGATATAGTGCGATCCGGCAGATTTCTATACGGTTCATGGCTGTTCTCCAATGATCCGCACTTCCGACTCGAGTTTCACGTCCTGGGTCGCCAATACGCGCGCCTGAACGATCCCAATCAGGCGCTCAATTTCGGCGGCAGTTGCACCGCCGCGATTGATAATAAAGTTCGCATGCAGCTCGGATACGCAGGCATTACCCTCGCACATTCCTTTCAGACCGGAAGCTTCGATCAAGCGCGCCGCATGATCCCCAGGGGGATTACGAAACACTGATCCGGCATTCGGTAGCTGCGTTGGCTGGCTTGCACCGCGTTTTGTCAGCAACGACTTGATAAGCGATTTTCCTTCGGCAGCAACACCCGCACTCAACACAAAATGGCCGGCGACAAACCATTCTTCGGCTGGACCGCGAACACTGCGATAGGCAATGCTGTAGTCGGTCGGCGCCCGCATGCGCGTCTGCCCATGACGGTCAATTGTCTCGACTGCAGAGACAACCTTCCAGGTCTCGCCGCCAAAGGCCCCGGCATTCATTGCCAGAGCGCCACCAACGGTACCTGGAATACCTGCGAGAAATTCGGCTCCGCTCAGGTGATTCCGCACGCAGAAGCGCGCGAGTTTCGCACAGGCAACTCCTGCCTCTGCACGCACTCGATCAGCGCCAATCACTCCAAGTTCGTTCAACCTGCCGCTAGCGCATATCACCGTACCGCGCACACCGCCGTCGCGCACCAGAAGGTTGCTGCCGAGCCCGATCCAGCAAACCGGTTCGTTGGGTGGCAAGGTCTGCAAAAACCGGACGAGATCGTCAAGGTCTGCCGGTTCGTAGTAGCGATCAGCAGGACCACCGACGCGCCAGCTCGTATGACGCCAGAGAGGCTCGCTGGATCGCAGTGTCCCGCGCAAGCCGGTTGTCTGGTGTGCGCTGGTCATCACGCTCCGGCTCCAAGGGTCTTTGGCAGGCTGGCCGCAACCTGGCCGATGTTGCCCGCGCCGAGAGTCAGCAGCAGATCTCCGGGGGCAAGCACCTCTTTCAGGACATCGGGCAGGTTTTCCACTTTTTCTAGGAAGATCGGATTGCCTCCGCGTGCGCGAATCGCGCGACACAATGCCCGTCCATCAGCCCCGCTGACGGGTGCCTCTCCAGCTGAATACACTTCCGTTATCAGGACCGGGTCCAGGCCTCCCAGAACAACACAAAAGTCGTCAAATAGATCACGTGTGCGCGTGTAGCGATGCGGCTGAAAGGCGACAACCAGCCTGCGATCCGGCCAGCCGGCACGTGCCGCAGTGATCGTTGCGGCAAGTTCGCTCGGATGATGTCCGTAATCGTCCACCAGCATCACGTCGCCGCCTTCGATCTCAACCGTTCCGTTGACCTGAAAGCGCCGCCCGATTCCAGCGAAACCGGCAAGCCCTTCAAGAATTGCCTGTTTCGGCACGTGCAGTTCATGCGCCACAGCAATGGCGGCGAGTGCATTCAGAACGTTGTGGCGGCCGGGCTGATTCAGGATGACACGCATTCCCTCAGGGACGTCCGGCATGGCAACGGAGAAGTGCATTTGCATGCCGTGCTGCGAGATATCGTATGCCCGTACATCGGC
>VFSW01000310.1_pt1 | contig 69165 bp, 99 predicted proteins | sample 5358111 | NCBI WGS metagenome assembly VFSW01 (sample SAMN11554181, study PRJNA540505) | mine drainage metagenome | isolation source: sediment from site ElyBrook_90M | place: USA: Ely Copper Mine, Vershire, VT | collected 2017
ATGATATATTTATTACTATGGGACGGCACAAACTAAATCGAACTAAAGAAGAACTCAAAGAGCAGTCCCGAGTTCGAGCGAGGAGGTTTTATGAGCGACATAGTAAAGAAATCAAACGAGAGCGGATGCGAAGATACTGGTCTAATAAGAAATTGTCCGAAGTGTAATAAACCAAAATTATACAAAAATAAGTATAATCTACAATATGCCATCAGGCATAATAGTTTGTGTAAATCGTGTTTAGGTTTGGGACGAAAACATTCGGTCGAGACTATCCAAAAAATCAGGCGGGGTAATATCGGTCGAATAGTTCGCCCGGAGACCCTTTTAAAAATGTCGGTGGCCCGGCGAGGAAAATCTCTTTCTAATGAAACAAAAGAAAAGGTTTCAAAATCATTGATAGGCAACAAAAGACGGCTCGGAATATCTCATTCGGAAGAGACGAAGAAACACTTTTCGGAAATCCGTAAAGGTAAACAATGTGGCATGAATAATCCGGCGTATGGAAAGCCGAGTCCAATGCGTGGAGTTCCGTTATCTGAAGACCGAAAAGAAAAATTACGCACTCTTCATTTGGGACGTAAGGTATCCGACGAAACCAAACGAAAAATGCGTGAAATACACTTTCGTAAGAAGATGGAGAATGGAGGAATATATGCGGCTAAACATAATCCTATTGCGTGTGAATATTTTGATTGGCTTAACAAATGGAATGGGTGGTATGGACAGCACGCAAAAAACGGAGGCGAAGTGATTGTTGGAAACTATTTCCTTGACTATTATGAACCAAATGTTAATATTGTCATAGAATGGGATGAACCTCCTCATTATTATGTAAACGGAAAGTTAAAACCGAAGGATGTTTTCAGAATGAATTTCATTAAAAATAAATTGAGTTGTGATTTTTACCGAGTAAATGCTGCAACCGGAGAACTAAAAAAATACTAAAATGTATCAGAATATATTTTATGACCGCAAGAACGAAGTAGTTTATTTGTGGGATGATACGAAAGGGATGGCTACTATTCCTTCGTCGAAGTTTCGTTATGCTTATCGTCGGTGTGCTGGCGGAAAATATAAATCTCTTTACGGAGATGAATTAGAGAAGGTTACTGCTTTCGATGACCATGACCCATCTCTATTTGAATCTGATGTAAGCATTGAAATGAAATGTTTACGTGATATGTATGAGGATAGCGATGAACCATCCAAGGGTCACAAAGTAGTCGTCATTGACATCGAGGTTAGTTCCGAAGGCGGCTTCCCTGACATTACAAAGGGTGATAAAACCGTTACTGCGATAGCCATGTTTGACCAAGCGGCGAACAAGTATTACTCGTTGGTTCTCGACCCCGACAGCAAAATCTCAAATAGCAGCACGCCTGAATTGGAGACTCTCTCGTTCAAGTGTGAGGATACCTTGTTGGATTCATTCCTTCATTTATGGGAACAAATTCAGCCAACGATTGTCAGCGGGTGGAATAGCAACAATTTTGATATTCCTTACCTCTACAATAGAATCAAAGGTGTTCTTGGAAAACAGGCATCTTATCGGCTGTCTCCGATTGGAGTGGCTTATCAGAATAAGTTTACCAACCGTATGGTCGTGGCGGGTATATCGCTTCTTGACTACATGGAGCTTTACAAGAAGTTTGTCGGAGTGATGAAGCCATCGTGGTCCCTCGGTAATGTGGCCAAAGACGAAGAGTTGAAGACCCAAAAGCTTACTTATCGTGGAAGCTTGACTCAACTTTACAAAGAAGACCTCCATCGTTACGTTGAATACAACTTGGTTGACGTGAAAGTCGTCGTGGAATTGGATAAGAAATACGATTTCATTCACCTTGCGTGTTCGGTCTGCCACAAAGGGCATGTTCCTTATGAGTGGTTCCAGATGTCAAGCCGCTTCATTGATGGGGCTATTTTGATGTATTTGCGTCGTCATGGACAGATAGCTCCGAATAAGCCAATTAGCGGGAGAGAAGAATATGAAGAAATGCAACAGGCGGATGAAGATGGGTTTACAGGTGCATTCGTCAAGGAACCAATCTCGGGGTTGTATGATTGGATTTGCTCGGCGGATATTCGTTCACTGTATCCATCTGTCATTATGACGCTCAATATCAGTCCCGAAACTAAGTTCGGGAAGATTGACAATTGGAATATGCTTTCTTTTCAAAGGGACGAAATTCCCGTGGTTCGTATGGCCGATAAGAGTTATACTGCTAACGATTTCCGAAAAATGATTGCCGACTACAAGCTTGGAATCAGTTCCAACGGAGTCATCTATCGTCAAGACATTCGGGGTGTTGTTCCGACCATTCTCGACGTTTGGTTTAAGGAACGTATCGAATATCGAAAGAAATCGGCTGAGTTTGGGAAGGCTGGCGACAAGGAACAAGAAGCCTTCTATGACCGCCGCCAGAAGAGGCAGAAGATTTTCCTGAACTCGGTTTACGGAACGTTGGGATTGCCAATCTTTCGTTTCTATGACCGTGACAATGCCGAAGCTGTAACCATTTCGGGACAGGAAATCATCCGTTCCGCCGAAAAACTTGTTAATGACACGTATCTCACCAAATTCAAAGAGGCCGGTGTCGAACCTCCGTCCCAAGACTTTGTGGTGTATATTGACACTGACTCGTTGTATATGTCGGCGGCTCCTGTGGCTAAACTTGCCAAGGTTCCACCCGAGGAAATGGTTAAGTTTACAATTGATTGGGTCACAAGTTTGGCCACACGTATCAATCGTTTCTACGAGTTCATGGTGCCCAAGATATTCAATGTGGCTCCGCACTATAATCACATTGAAATTGTGGCGGATGTTGTAGCCAAGAAAGCCCTGTGGGTTGTCAAAAAGCGTTATGCCATGCTCAAGGTATTTGATATGGAAAAGATGAAGCCAGTCAAAGCCAAAGATGGGCGTGAAGGAAAGTTGGAAGTCAAAGGCATTGACGTGGTTCGGTCAAGTTTCCCGAAGTCGTTTCAGAAGTTTGCATCTACAATGCTTGATGACTTGCTTCGTGGCGTTCCTCAAGCCGAATTGGATGAACGTATCATGAAGTTTGAGGAGACCATCCAAAACATTTCGATGGTTGATATTGCCAAGACAAGTTCGGTTCGATTCATCTCCCGTGATGGCAATAAAAACTACGCTCCCAAGGAACGTAGGCTCTTTCAATTTGTCATAGCGTCACCGGCACAAGTCCGAGCGGCATTGGCATATAATGACTTGTTGAAAGTGTGGAAGCTTGACAAGCAGTTTGAGAAGATTACTCATAGCGAGAAGGTCAAGTGGGTTTATTTGCTTCCCAATGATTTCTATATTGAAGCCTTGGCTATCAAATGTGATGATACTGACCCCGACGAAATCTTGAATTTTATCTCGGCGCACGTTGACCGTAACAAGATGTATGAGCGGGAACTGAAAAGTAAGCTCGGAGACATCTATGCCGCTATTGGGTGGAAGTATCCGAACCGTGGGTCTCAATTGTCATCTAACACCTTCAATTGGGGAGACGAGTGGTGAGGATGTGGAAGATTAAAATAAATAGACAACTTTAACCATAAGGAGTAAAATACACGAATAAAATGAAAAAGGAAGTTTTAGAGACATTCATCCGTCGCTACACTTTGGGTGGAGAAATCAATAAGGTCAAGTGGAAATATACTGCCGCTGACAAGACTCTTCACACTCGGGCAGCAGCCGATAACCGAAGTTTTGTAGCCGACGTTGTAATGCATGATTTCACTGACTTTGGAACGAATGACGTTGTTGTTTGCATCGGGGATACCGAAAAGGTAAAGGGAATGATGTCTCCTTTTGGTGAAGACCTCAACTTGGCAATCAATCAGCAAGGCGATAGGATTCTTGGGTTTACGGTCTCGGATGCAGATTGTGAAAGCTATTGCACTGCCGCCGACCCAACGTCCATTGACCCCGTGGCGAAGAACCTTCAAGATGTCCCCGAATATCATGTCGTGGTTCCTTTGACCGAAGAGTTCCTCGAAAAGTTTTTGAAGGCGAGAAACGCATTGAAAGATGTCGAATCATTCGCCGTTGGTATGAATAAGAAGGGGCTGTTCGAGATTGTTATCGGATATGCTACTTCCAATTCAAATCGTATTCGTATCACTCCCACGACTGATACGAGCGACCCCAAGGTTGCCAACAAGTTGGGAGCCAGTTTAACTTTCCCGGTCAAGAACATAGCCGAAGTGTTCAAGGCTAATTCGGATATTCCGAATGGCACATTGGCTATCAATGATGCGGGTATTGCACGGTTGTATTTCAAGAGCGACAAATACACTTGCACTTATTATCAGTTCGCCAACAAAAAAACATAAACATATGATTGAGTTCACAAAGAGTTACAAAACAGCGGATGGAAACGTTTTCGGTTCCATTGAAGACGCCCAACGCCACGAAGTTGCTTCCATCTTCACCAAGACCCCGTTTTCGACGGCGGCAGAAGCGGCAGAAATTGTCCTGAACAACAAGACTATTCTCGTGGATATTTTGACAACCACCCCAAACAGCAAGCCGAAGGCCCGCACGACCCACGGTGGAAAGAAGAACCGCAATAAGACGCTTGTCACGGATGCGGCAACGTCCACGGTCGCCGGAACAAACCAAGCCTCCTAATTCAATGGAAACACGATTCAAGGCGGAAATTGAAGATGCCATCATTGGAGTCTTTGAGCGTTATGCCGAGAATAGTGACCCGGCTCCGTGGAATCATTTGATTCATCCGAAACTTATCCATCAAATGATGGATGCGGCGGAAGGTGTTTTTGACGCCGCACAAGATGCCCAAGAATATTGGGAAAAAGAGAATTCCTAACCTATGTTTGACGCTGCCACATTCTTTGAGATGGAAGAGACCGCCCAAGTCTCCGACCACAGCCTATGGGTTGAGCGGTATCGTCCTCGTGGGTTGGAAGATTTCATCGGTAGCCCTTCCGTCAAGGAAACCTTGAAAATCTGGTTGGAGAGCAAAGATATTCCCCACCTTCTGTTTTTCAGCAGCCCCGGCACCGGAAAAACGTCTCTCGGTAAAATGATAGTCAAACTTATTCCATGTGATAGTTTGATTATCAATGCATCGGATGAGAACAAGGTTGATGATATTCGAAACAAAGTTCAGGACTTCTGTGTGACTATGGGAGTCCGTCCCCTCAAGATTATGTTTCTTGACGAGGCCGACCGTCTTACCCCCGACGCCCAAGGCGTGTTGCGTAATTTGATGGAGACTTATTCCCATTCAACTCGCTTCATTCTGACTTGCAACTATCAGGAGAAAATAACTCCTGCAATCAAGTCTCGTTGTCAGAGCTTTGAAATCAAGCCTCCATCTAAGCCTGAAATAATGGCCCATCTGGTCAAGATTCTCGACAAGGAAAAGGTCAAATATGCTCCGAAGGATGTCGCATTCATCGTGGCAAGCTATTACCCAGACCTTCGAAAGATGATTAACTTTGCGCAGCAATCGTCTTTAACGGGTGAATTGAAAATCGCCAAGGCCAATACGGCTGACCAAGACTTCCGAGAAAAGCTTCTCGAACTGTTGAAACAACCAAAAAAAGCTGGCGTGTTCGATGAAATTCGTCAAGTCGTGGCGGATGCTCAATTCTCCAATTACGAAGAGGTTTACAAGTATCTCTTCGACCATGTGAATGATTATGCGGGGCAAAAAGCTCCCGAAGTCATTCTGAACCTTGCCGAAGCAGTCTATCAAACGGCTTTGGTTTTTGAACGAGAAATTACCTTTGTCGCCACGATGCACAGGATTCTCGCAACACTCAACAGCAAATAAACATATGATACCGCACCAAAAGAAAATCGAAATCCTCAACGAAACAGTCAAGACATTCGGACGCCAGCAATGGTTTCGTGATGCCGCTGTGCATGACCAACATCCAATCACGGGAGTTCCGACGTTGGAATTGAAGGTCAATTATCGCCCCATCTTCGGTGGCGTCAAAAAGGAAATTTCGGAATTTGCCGTGAAGCACAACTTGACTGAATACTTCGTGATAGTGGATGCCAACGGCAAGCCCATTGAATAATGAAATACTCTCCGGTGAAACATCGTCGCCGCCAAACAGCCCCCGTGGCCGTGGAGCTTTCTCCCAAGCCACCCAAGACATCGAGTGGTCTTTTGAAAGATACTCGCTGCTACTTGATTGGCCACATGCAATACTCCGATGGTCGGGGATGGCGTGATACCCTTAAGGAAACCTTTAAGAACAGTGGAATTAAGTTCTACGACCCTTATCATAAGCCATTTGTCCACGACATTCCCGAGGACGAGGCTTCCCGAGCCGACATGCTTCATTGGATGGAAACCGAGCAATATGACCTCGTAGCCCAACGCATGAAAGACGTGCGAGGCTTCGACTTGCGTCTGTGTGACATCTGTGACTGGTTTGTGGCAGTTATCAAGCCAAGCATTGCGTCTTGGGGGTCAGCCGAAGAAATAACAACAGTCATTCGTGAGAAGAAGCCTTTGTTTATGGTCATTGATGACCCACGGGGCAAGAAAGCTACTCCACTGTGGCTTATGAGTATAATGCCTCACAAATACATCTACAACAACCTCGAAGAAGCCGTCCAAATGATTCGGGCGGTTGACGGGGGAATCGTTAAGATGTCTTCGGATAGGTGGAAACTTCTTCAACCTGAGTATAGGTGACATATGCCTTGGAAACATGTTTGGGAACCTAACCCAAGTGACGAGAGTCTTCCGGTCCACAAAGAATTGCCGCAGGGGTGTGAAGCTTCGGATTGGGGTCGTCCTAAGATGGCATATCTTTCCCATGAGGGCGTCGTGAACCAAATGTTTTATAAAAGAGGATGCCGGTGTAGTTTATGCGTCGAAAACAAACGACGTTACACAAAAAACGAATCTGAAAAGGCGAGACAAAGGGTCCGTCAGTGGCAAATGGCTCATCCTGACAGAATGCGAAAATTTCGCCGTAAATCTGTTGATAAGAGATGGCTTGATAAATATGGGGAAATGAAAATTTTTCAGGACGGAAAGTGTGCCATCTGTCATCGTAAACCCCGAGGAATGAGTAATAGTCGTCAGCGTCTCGTTGTTGACCATGACCATAAAACAGGAAAAATTCGTGGATTATTATGTGGTGCTTGTAATGTTGGATTGGGGCACTTCGATGACAGCCCAAAGACATTAAAATCTGCGATTGAATATCTAAAAAAACATGAAAAGTGAACTTATCTATCTGGCCATTCCGTATTCTAGCCCTGAGCCTTATATGCGGGCGGCACGATGGGCAATTGCCAATCGGGTTGCGGCCAAGCTCATGTCCGATGGGAACTACATATTCAGCCCCATTTCCCATACCCATCCCATAAAAGAAGTCTCCGAAGGGAAGCTTCCCGGTGGATGGGAGTATTGGGAAGGATTTGACCGTCAATTTCTCAACGTCTGCAAGAAAATCATAGTTATTCGCATTCCGGGGTGGGAAGAATCCAAGGGAGTTCAGGCCGAAATCAAGATTTGTCAAGAATTGGGCATTCCCGTGGAATACATTGATTACGACCTGACACCGACTTACGACGACATTGTTAATGTTTCCAAAATGTTGATGGATGTCCAAAACAGTTTCAAAAGAACATAAAGCCTCCTCTCTAAACACACGTTTCAAATAGGTGGTTCTTTCGCCGATGGTATTTGTCCATCGGCGTTTTCTTTTGGTGCGAATGGGGTTTGGCTTATATTTATACGTATGAGCAAGTTTCCCGTTAGAGAAAACGCCATTGATGGTGCCCCGGGCGGTGCCGCAGGCATGATTAGCTATCAAGCCCCTTATGGAACCCCCGGCGGTGGTGACGTGACCCAAGACCCGGGAGCATTTGATAGCAGCAATCGAAACAAAACTTTGGGCGGCGATAAGGGAAACACCACAAGCCAACTCCCCCGAAGTGGCTCGATGGAGAGAGATTTGGACCAACTTTATGCCAAACGGGAGACTCCGACCCCCGACGAAATAATTTGCGGCATTAAGTATGAGATGGGGCAACAGATTAAAAAGGACAAGGCCGAAGCCAAGCAAATGGTCCTTGCTAACCTCAAAAAAGACCCGAAATATTATAGTGGGTTGAAAATGCTTGGAATCACAGATAAAGATATGGTGGACAATATGACTGAAACAAAACATCCCAATGATGCTCCCGCCCGTTCCAAGGTCACAACTAACATCGAAGAAACCAAGAAAATTTTCGCTGAGATGGCCAAGGGGAAGGACCAGAAGTATGTCGTCAATACACAAATTGCTGACGTAATGAAGGAAATGTGGGCAGCAAAACAAGCCAGACGATTAAGTTAATGGCACACTGTAACATATGAACAGTCTGTATCAAAAAGACAAAGATATAGTTATTATCCGACGCACGTCGGGCAATAAAGAGTTTGAGGAGTATCCGTTAATCGTTCAGCCAACTTCGGTATTGGCTCTTGACCCGTCTAGCGATTTGATGTGTCTTCCGATTTCTTCCCTGTTGCTCAATATAACTTCTGCATCATTCGCATCTACTGCTTCCGTAGCTTTGGTTGCTGGAACAACTCTTTATGCTCCCAACGCAGGAACGGCCTCATGGGCAAACACCGCCATCACCACCATCAATTCGAGTGGGTCTCTTTTGGCACAATCGGCATTGACTGCCACGTCCGCAAGTAATGCCAAAACCTCTTCATTTGCTTTTGTTGCATTAAGTGGGATACAATTCTCTACGAACCAACTGACGGCTTCATTGATTACATCGTCTGTGGCTATCATAGGCCAACTGACCGCCTCCAATCTTTTCATCAGTAACCTTTCAATTCAAACATCCAGCTTTGCTATCACGGCAAGTTATGTGAATAGTGCAAGTGTGGATGGACCTGTCGCTCAAGCTTCTATTGCTTTAGGAGTTTCTCCATTTATTCCCACACATTCGGGGAAGGTAAATATTGTCGGACATATTGATGGCGATACTTCCATTTATGAAACGTCGGCTGTAACGGTTGATAACATTGGTAATATCTATGGTAATTTGCGTGGCACCGCAAGTCTTGCGAGTTTCACGACGACCGCTTCTCTTGCTCTTCTCGCTAATACCGCAAGTTATGTGGCCTCGGCAAGTTTCTATCCTGCCCAACAATTTTTACCATCGGCATCATACGCCTCAGCATCAACATCAGCATCATATGCAAAGAATGCCAGCACATCAAGCACGGCGTTGACAGCAAGCTTGTGGAGTGGATACGTTGTCCCGACTTTAGTGACAAGTTCTTTGACTGCAAGCTATGCATTCCAAGCGGTTACTTCGAGTAATGCTATTACTTCTTCCGCAACCATCACGGCTCTTGGACTTATTCTTTATCCAACCACTGCCCCGGGTGGAGTTCGTGTGATTGGTCATATAGATGGAGATGGAACGATTTATGAGTCGGCAGTTTTGGTGGACCAACTCGGATTCATTTATGGAAACTTAACGGGAAGTGCCCAAAATGCACAAACGGCAACGAGTGCAAGCCATGCTTTACTTGCCGATAGTGCAAGCTACTATCCACCGTCAACGCCTTCCATATCATCATCTTACGCATTGCTTGCGTTAACCGCAAGTTTTGCCGTGACTGCAAGCTACTCGACGCCTCAACTTCCAGACGTTACTGATAATACAACGAGCCATCTTATTGGTATCAATCAGGCTGTTCCGCTTTACACGCTGGATTTGGGTGGAAACCCATCGGTGGGAGCAAGTAGTGGTGTTTTAACAATTACTACTCAAAACGCCAATGTTGGAAATGGAATTGTAGTGACTGCCGACGACTTCAATGGAAGTCCCGGAAATGATGGTGGTCATATCACAATACACGCAGGAAACGGTGTGGCCAATGGAGTATTCGGCGGTGACATCGTTCTGATTCCGGGGTCGGCTGTAAACGTTCGCCCCGGTGGTGTTGGTATCAATACCTATAACCCACAGTATGCATTGGATGTATCGGGGTCAATCAATTTTACGGGGTCTCTCTTACAGAATGGGGCACCTTATACAACTTCTTTCGCTTACACCGCAAGCTATACATTAGCAGTTGGAAGTGCAAGCTATGCTGTAACCGCAAGCTACGTCATTGAAGCGAACTCTGCTTTGACTGCTACTTCGGCAAGCTATGCATTATCATCAAGCTATTCGCCCGTAACAGATTTTGCTACCTCGGCAAGCTATGCGTTATCATCGAGTAATGCTGTGTCAGCCAGCTATGCTGCATCAGCAAGTTCGGCTATCTCTGCTAGTGAAGCTTTGAACATTCCTCAGATTGTTCCTGACAGTCTTGGGAATGGTGGAACAACGTTGATACTGAATGCGGCTGATAACGGAACGCCTATGTATCTCCATATCAGTTCAAGCGGAGTAATACAAGTAACGACTTGGGCATAAAAGTGTATGAACAAGGAACAGCGTCGGGAGTATAATCGTCAATGGAAAGAGAGAAACCATAACAGATGTATTGAGTTGCGAAAGGAATGGGTTGGTCGTAACCCAAATAAATGGGCTATAATCTGTCGAAAATATAACTCTAGGCATAAACCACAAGTCCGAGAAAGTCAACGAAAATATAGAATTGAACGAAGACTCCGAGATTTACAATTTAGATTAGCTGGAAATTTACGGTCTCGTATCAGAGAAAGTATCAATAACAACGTGAAATGCGGCTCTTCCGTTGTGGATTTGGGATGTAGTATAACCGAGTTCAAATCTTATATTGAAAGTAAATGGATGACTGGAATGACGTGGGAAAACTATGGTAGAAGTGGATGGCATCTCGACCACATTATTCCGTTGGCCTCATTCGATTTGACTGATAGAACACAGTTTCTAAAAGCGTGCCACTATACAAATTATCAGCCGCTATGGGCGATTGACAATATAAAAAAGAGTGATAAAGAAATGCGCTAGGATATTTATACTGGAAAGTCTGATGTATGAACGAAACCACCAATTATAAAAAGTATGTCGCTCGTCAGTTGGGATTGCTGAATGAAGTCGAATTTGCTTCTTTCCCAAAGAAAGACGAATACCCCGGGGCTGATAAGGCAGAGCCAAAGGTTTCTCCCACGGCCCGCCCGACCCCCATTATTGGCGTTGCCGTTCGTGGAAGCACCACGGGTGGTCTTCCAAGCGGTGCCGACCAACGTGGTGACATCAGTCCAACCAAACTTGGAGGATATGACCGGGTTGAGCCTCAAGATTTGAATAGCAAGATTGTGGACAAAACTCCCAAGAATGCTGAAATAGGTCAAGAGAATGTTCCCATCAACGATAATCCTTCCACGACTGGCGGTGTAACTCACCCACATCAAATGCAAGTCACGGCCAATCAAGAGCCACAAGCAGTGACGGGTGCCTCGACTGACAGTGACCCAACATTGAAGCTTAAGTCTGCTTCTCCGAAAGGAATTGATGTTGATATTACTGAAAAAGAACAGGGCGGGGAAACCGAGCTTGATACCATGCAAAACAAGCCAGAAAATCAGATGATTCCTGCAACGTCACTTTCAGAAGGAAAGCATAAGGCAGGATGCAAGTGCGGCTTTTGTGCAAACAAAGGTAGCTTCGGAAAAAAGAAGAAAGAAACCGACGAGGGAATGGGAGAAGACGAGCTTTCTGATTTTGACGAACCAGAAGATGAAAAAGTGTTTCGCAAGAGCCGCTCCAATTCTCCCGCTGGTGATGCTGTCCGCAAGAAGTGGAAAGATGACGAGGCCGAATACAAAAAGGACCAAGAGAAGAAGAAAAAAGATTCGAAATTAAATGAAACTTTCAAGCGTCATATGGTTCTTATGAAGGAATACATTGGACTCAATGAATCCAAGTGTCCTTGTGGTTGCGAACCCGGCAAATGTGATTGTCCTCCTGACTGTCCAAAGTGTTCTTGCAACAGGAAAAAGAAAACCGACGAGTGTGCAACTTGTGGTTGCGGAGACCCAACGGATATGCATGGAATGCAACCAACCGATGAAAGTATCGGTGAGGAAGTCATTCGTGTTTATGGACCGGGAACAGCAACATCGAGGTCATCGGGATGGTCTTATTTGGGAGATGCCGCCTCGATAGAGGATGGCTTGAAAAAGTATCCTGCCGCTGAATTTATGCTTATCAATGCTGGTATGCCAGACCAAGAGACAGTATGGACGAAGAAGGAAGGCCACAAAGTTTATGAGGAAAAGAAGGTTGGTCTTAATGAATCCTATACCCCTCCATTTTCTCGTATGCGTAGTCTTGCAGGATTGGGAAACACTGTTCTTTTAACGAATGGTTTGATGGAAACCAAACACGCCCCCGGTGCTGACAATCCGTTTGTCACCCATTGGAAGATGGACAAGGAAAAGGCGGGGTATGTCAAAGTTGACGAGGAAAAGTTGAAGAAAGTTCAATCCATGCTTGAGCGTAAGTCCAAGCGGGGAAGTCTTTCTGAAACAGAACTCAAATTGGCCAAACGCCTTGAAGAAGTTCTCAAACATCGTAAACAGAAATCGTAACATGTATGGACGTGCAAGAAAGAGGTAAGACCTTAACGAGTCCCGAGTTCAAAGAGAAACTCGCATCGTTAACGGCTTATCTCATGAAGCATCTCCAACTAAAAGCTCCTCCTGCTTCTGTAAAGCTAATAAACAGTCAGCAAAACTCCAATAACCCTTTTGGATTAACTGGTCATTACGACCACGAGAAAAAGCAGATTACGCTTTACATTACGGGACGCCACGACACAGATATTCTCCGAACTTTCTCACACGAGATGGTTCATCATTGGCAAAACGAGCGTGGAGTATTACACCCCGAAGATAAGGGAGCCGACATGGGCGGGGACAATCAAGCAAGTCCACATTATGCCCAAAATAATATGTGGCTCCGAAAAAGAGAAATGGAAGCTTATCTTTTCGGATGCATCCTTTTCCGTGACTGGCAAGATGAACAAAGAATGGGGCCACCCGAGACACAGCCGTTCTTGCCTCAACCATACGATTAACTATGAGCGAAGAGTATCCTACGATGCCCGGATTCGAACAGATGCTTCAAAGCCGAATTGCTCAAAAAGCATCAAGTCTTCCGCCTGCTGGCACGGTTGACCCATATCAATTGATGATGCGTCGTAAGAGTGGAGAACCTGAATTACCCACCGTTCAAAGCTGGCCCGACGAAGATGTTAAGGCATTAGACAGTTTTTGCCAAAAGCATGGAATCCTCGGGATTTCAAGCAAAATGAATCCAAAACTTGTTCTTATGCAGTTGAAAAGGCAAATCGGTGACTATTCCGATGTTCCTCTGGAAGAGCGTGTTCCCGAGGGTTATGAAAAGATTGGCACTCCGAACACATATGGACCAAGCTATCCATATAGCCAAGCTGTTTTAAAAAAGCAGATTCTACACGGATAAGACGATATTTATAACGTATGGATGTAAGAGACCAGAAGGCTCAATTTGGCGTCAACTATGATGTTGGCTTCGATGGCTTTATCTCTCGTCCGAACGATTTCATTGCCGCAGGCATCCGTTGGTTTGAACGATGGGATACATTGCCGGGAGTCCCTCCTGTAAGTCATGCCATCAAGATTGTCGGCCCCGACCAGACCATTGAAGCATTGGCTCATGGGATTGTCTATGGAAAACTGAGTGTTTATCTCAACGACCCCAACTGTGCGGTTCTTGTTCGCAAGCCAAAAGGTTGGACCCCTGAAATGGGACAAAGACTTTTGGCGGAAGCAACATCGCATCTTGGTGAAAAGTATAATTATCTGCTGCTTTTCACGATGGCTATCACGAATAGCTATTTCGGAAAGTTTTTGGATTCACTGACTGGAAAAAGATTTTCGGCGTGGTTGGAGCATAAAGCTGACCTCAAACGCCATGACATTTGTTCTCAATTTTGTGCCAAGGTGGATAATGCAATGCCAGAGTTTCACGGCAAGTCGGTATTAAGTCGTCCTCTTAACACAATTACTCCAATCTTGCTTTGCCAAGACCAAGTAATATACGAACCGGGAACAATTGAATTACTACCGTAAGGACCATCAATATGAAAATGAAGAAATCTCAACTTAAGGAAGCCGTCAAGGCCATCGTTCGACAAACCTTGTCCGAACGTGCCAGCGCAAAGGAAACTTTGGCCGAGGCAATTGTTAAGATTGTTACCGCCAAGGTTCCATCTTGCCGAAACAATCCTACCAAGCTGGTTGAAGTGGCCTCGCAATTGTATAAGAAGAGAACGGGCAAGCCCGCATCTCTTGGCGTGCTGCAACAAATCGTGAATGAAGTGGCTCCTCCGGGATGGGAAGGCACCGTCAAGGCCATGAAGAAGGACAAAGGTGTTGAGAATCCTTGGGCATTGGCATGGAGTATGAAGAACAAGGGATACAAATCCCACAAGCCAGAGCCAGAGATGAACGAAGAGCAACGTCCAACGTTGCCTCCGAACAAGGGCCAATACAAGAAAGTCGCCCCACACGCTTATACGACTGCGGACGAGAATGAACCTCTGACAATTCAGAGCGACCCCGAGGTCAATGAGAGTGATGACAAATGGATTCAAAAGGCAGTCAAGCACCCCGGTCGTTGCGCCCACATGGGAAGTGCTGAATGTCCCGTGGGAAGTCCACAATACAATTTGGCCAAGCGATTCAAGAAGGGTGATATTCACAAGGCTAACCTTCAAAAAGAATCGGGCTTAACGAGTGAAGAAGACCCAATGGGAGGCGAAGAGCCATCTCCCGAAACCGAGCCGCAATTTGGCGGGGAGGAAGCTCCTGAAATGGGAATGGGTGGAGAAGAGCCACAAGCATTTGGTGGAGAAGAAGCTCCTGAAATGGGAATGGGTGGAGAAGAGCCAATGGGCGGGGAAGCTCCCGAAGGTGGAGAAGATGAAGGAGCACACGAACGCATGGAGATTAAGCTTATCAAGCTTATGGGACTTTGTGCCAAGAAATTGGAAATGATGCATCAAGGTATGCCGGGGGATGAAGCTCCTGTTTCCTTGCCGCCCGAAGTCGAAGAACCCGCTGGCGAAGAAGAGCCAGAAGTTCCTTTCAAGAAGCCAAGCGAGCCTAAGAAGGAAAAGTCAGAGAAGCCTGAAAAGGAGGATGGCGAATCTGAGAGTAAGCCAAAGAAGGACAAGAAAAAGAAGTCCAAGAAGGGTGACGAAGACCCAACAGAGTTTACCAAGAAGCTCGCCAAGGAAAGTGCTTATAAGGTTCAGAAGCGTTCCTATACAACGTCCATCGATACTTCCTATAACCCAAAGAATGTCCAAGACCCAGAAATCCCGGGGACATAAGTTATAGAAAATCATTAAAATAAGTTGTCAACAGGTCTTAAATACGTCATAATGAGTGGCGTATGGTAAGACCATACACACACAAGGAAATAACATGAATACTACGTTCTACGTAAAAGATAAGACATTGAACCCGCCTCAAGAGAAGCAGTTCACTGCCTACCCTAAGCTTGTTCAATATCTCGAAGAGATGTGCAAGCGTGCCTACCACCAAACTAAACTGGAACGCACACAACTTCTCGAATCATTAGGCTATGGCACGGATGACTACAATTCCACCATTTTTGTTCGTTCGATGCAAGAGCAATACGATATTGGAGTTATCCGTGAAGGACGCCGCACCCAATGCGATGTTACCGTTCTGGTCGCTTATCAGAAGCCAGAATACGGGGACTAACGGGGGTCAAAAATAAGTTATGTTGGACATCACCTTCGGCCCTCCTTACACGGTGAGAGAAGGCTTCGCCACCAAATGGCGAAGAGAGTGGTGTATTCCTCCGTCTATGCTTGGGGGATTTTTTGCTTTTTGGAAAGCCAACCGATTCAAAATGCTTAATGACGGGTTCACCGTCAAAAAAAGTGAGAAGACCGGCAAATGGTATCTTTATGAGACCAAAGACAACGTGTCTCTTTTCCGCATCTTCAAAGACAAACCTCCGAAGCCCGAGGACAAGTTTGTTCTTCCTCCTTATACCATCAAGAACCCCGATGGCTTGCGTCCGTGGCAGGTTGATGCTGCTGGTAAGCTATGTTCGGCCATAAACCATTGGGGAGCGGCTATTGATGGTTCTGATACAGGCACGGGAAAATGCCATCCAAGAGGGACTAAAATAAGAATGTTTGATGGAAGTTCTAAAAATGTAGAAAACATCGTGGTGGGAGATAAAATAATGGGGGACGATTCTACTCCTCGTATTGTTAAAAGTTTGGCTACGGGTATAGATGATTTGTATCTTATCAAACCGCTTCAATATGGTGAAGAGTGGGGGTGTAATAGTAGTCATATACTTGTGTTGTATAACACTCGAACAAAAGAAATCTCAGAATTTCCGCTTACTGTATATCTGGATAAAAAGAAAAAATCTACAAGGTTCAAACATGAATGGAAATTGATACGAACACTCGTTCATTATCCACAAAAAAATGTGAGGATTTCTTCATACCTTATGGGATTATGGATTGGTGATGGAACTTGGTCATCCCCATCTATTAGTATGTCAAGATATGAGAAAACTACGATTGAGTTTTTATATTCTTATGCAAAATGCAATGGACTGAGGGTTTATGAGACAAAACCGACCGATGGGGATGATACCATAACTGTTTATTTGAGGGGCATTTCTCATGGAAAAAATCATTTGTGGGACGATTTTCGTTTTTATGGGTTTGGAAAATCACGAGAAAAATTTATCCCGAATGACTATTTGGTAAATGACATCTCCGAACGAAAATCTTTGCTCGCAGGTCTTATAGACTCGGACGGAAATAAAAGTGCAAACGGATGTTATGAAATTACAACGAAGTGGGATAGATTAAAAGATGATATAATTGTTCTTGGAAGGTCTCTCGGCTATGGGGTTTCGGTATGTAAACGAGAGACTCTTGCCGAAGAAAATAATTTTGGATATGCTGGTGAATATTGGAGAATATCCATCTCTGGAGCACATGATTTACCAATACATATATCGAGAAAACAATCATCCCCACGTCAACAGCTAAAATCAGTGTTAGTATCGGGGTTTGACGTTGTTCCTATGGGTAAAGGTGAATATTTTGGGTTTACCCTTGATAAAAATCACAGGTATTTACTAAATGATTTTACTGTTACCCATAATACTTATACCGCTTGTGCGGTGGCACGAGAGCTTAACTTGAATATCTGTGTAGTATGCCCCAAAGCGGTCATCAAGTCATGGCAAAAGGTTATCCGTAAACACTTCAAGATGGGAGATAAGTTGGTTGGGATTATCAACTATGAAAAGCTTCGTAATGGACGTAAAGACTCCTCCATCGCTTCCTTTGTTCTTCATAAACATAAGAAACGTCCCGATTTCGAATGGAAGATACCCAAGAAGACCCTTATCATTTGGGATGAGTCTCAGAAACTAAAGAACTGGAAGACCAAAAATTCCAAGACGTGTCAAGCCGCCATCAAGGCAGGCTATCCTATGCTTTTCTGTTCGGCTACCAATGCAACAAACCCTCTCGAAATGAGGGCTGTCGGATTGGCTCTGAAACTTTTCGAGGGGTCCAAGTCTTATCACGAGTGGGCGTTTGATAACGGGGTTTACAAGGGCACATGGGGGCTTGAGTTTAACGATGACCCCAAGATACTAAAACGCCTGCACGTTCAAATCTTCGACAAGCGGGGTGTTCGTCTGCGTCGTGATGAAATCCCCGGATTCCCTATCTGTGAAATCATTCCCGAAGTGTATAACATGGAGGAAGAAGATGCTCTCAAGATTAACGAGACATATGCGGAGATGGAGCGGGAATTGAATAAGCTTTCCAAACTGGAAAAGAAAGACGCTGTTATGGAAGCTGTGGTTCAGCTTCGTATGCGTCAGCGTATCGAACTTATCAAAGTTCCATTGTTTGTGGATATGATAAATGACGCCATTGATGATGGTTTCTCGGTGGCTGTTTTCCTTAATTTCACCGACACACTTAATGCCATTGCAGAACGCCTTAACACCAAATGTGTGTTTGATGGTAAGACTCCTGATGCTACTCGGGATAGAAACGTAGAATTATTTCAAGAAGACAAAGAAAGAGTTATATTGATTAACATTCAATCGGGCGGTGCCGGGTTGAGTTTACATGATTTGAATGGCAAATTTCCTCGCATGAGTATCATCTCTCCGACCTTCTCGCCAGTATTTATGAGACAGGCACTCGGTCGCATATGGAGAGATGACGCCAAGACCAAGAGCATCCAGCGTATTGTGTGTGTTGCCAATACAGTAGAGGAAGACGTGTGCCGGAACGTGCAACAGAAACTTAACAACTTGGATTTGCTCAACGATGGAGATTTGGCGTATGGAAAAAACTATGAAATCATCGGCGATTAAAACAATAGTGGTCCAACTAACTGCTGACAATATCCAAGAATTCGATATTGATGTTAATCTATTCGAAGACCCATTCATGGAGGCCGCAACTCGGGCAGTTGAAAAAAGTAAGTTGGAAAAGGGAAAAATCATCCGTGCCGTGACCAACTGTTGGGAGAAACAAAATCCCAAGAAAACTGCGATGTATAATTCTTATTGGGTGCTTGTCAATGCTGCTTGCTATGATAAGGCCGAGCTTTTACGAGAAAAGTTCAAGTCCCAAACAGATTGTGATTTAGCAAAGGAACCTCAGAGTGCAAGAAAACCAATCAAGCGAAAGCCCTAACACTTCGTCTCTGCCTCCAGAAGTTACGGCCAATTTACATGAAGCCACGGGTATGGACCGTGTGGCTACAGTTTTGTTCAATGAAGTCAAGGCTTTACGTCAGGAAGTCAATGAACTCAAGACTCAAAAGATTTTGAGTGAAACTCAGTTGCCTCCCGAAATCCTTGAACAAAATGGAATGCTCCCTCCCGAACCAAAGGCTTTGCGAAGAGGCAGGGGATTCAGGCCATTACTTCGGTCGGAGATTGAGGAAGCCATCAAGGTATCTCCGTTTTGTTCGGACCAAGCAAGACATCTTGGTGTATGTGTTCGGACTCTTAAAAAGTATGCTTTGCCTCTTGGCTTGTGGAACCCCCAACCTCACCATAAAGGATGCAAGAAGCCGTGGGGACCAGATAAGGGAAAATACCCTTTATCCAAGATTTTGACGGGGGAAATGAATGATTGCCCGTATGTTACTGATTGGCTTGTGAAAGCGAAACTTTTCAAGTCAAAAATATTTCCAGAAGAGTGTGCTATATGTGGTTATAACAAAAAGCATATTGTTAACGGACAAGTCCCCCTCCTCCTAGACCACATAGACGGAAATGGACGAAATTTTAAGCAGGAAAACCTGAGATTTTTGTGTTGGAACTGTATGATTGAATGTGGACGAGGATACTTGCGTAGAGGAATACGTTACTTCGACCCAAACTGGCAAATAAATGAATCGTGACTTTAGCGTAGGATATTTATTGTTAGTAGCCTATGTTAAACCCAGTACATATTCTAAATCAGATGGGTGTGATGACATCCTTCTCGGTCGCCAAGAAAGTGTCCGAGGAAGACATCACAAAATTCTTGGCCAATGGTAAAAAAGAAGGGAAAAGCCCAGAGGAACTCAATCGTATATTGAGAGAGAAAGTTCTCTCCGAAATTGAGGATGCGGTTTCGCATTCGAAAATTCCGGGATTGCTGTCTCCCGAGGAACTCGCCAAACAAATGGGAGTTCAAAAGAATGTCATAAACAACATGCCGGAATTGAATCGGTTGATTATGATTGTGGGGCATAAGCTGGCCGAGAAGAAATACGATAAGATGTCATTGTGTTATTTTATCAATGCATTGGTCAATCTGATTGGATTAACCGAGTCAGATTTCGAGCAATTTCACCGACGCAATGGAAACGGCGGTGACGACGATGACAATGATGAATTCAAGGATGCTTGATATGTATGGAAAAAGAAAGTTACGAATTTATGAAAATACTAAGTATTGACGATGCGAAGAAGTTCGCTAAGGAAAAGGTTGTTGTAATAATCACCGGCGTTACAGGACAGGATGGCTCCTTTATGGCTGACTACCTGCTCCAAAATACCGATTATGAAATCTTCGGTGGTGCCCGACGTTTAAGTGTATCAAACCACGAGAATGTCTCCCATTTGGAAAACAACCCTCGGTTTCATCTCATCAACTTTGATTTGACGGATGCCCACTCTATCTCCCAAATCATAAGCCAATTGAAGCCTTCTTACTTCATCAACTTTGCGGCTCAATCATTCGTCAAGTCTTCTTGGGATTTCCCCGCCCAAACGTGGGAGACTAACACCACATCAATGATTCATATCCTTGAATCTATTCGCCTCCACTGCCCCTACTGTCGTTTTTATAACGCAGGGTCGAGCGAAGAGTTTGGAAACGTGGCTTATACGCCCCAAGACGAAAGCCATCCTATGCGCCCCCGAAGCCCATACGGGGCATCCAAAGCGGCTGCAAGGCAATTGGTGAAGGTTTACAGGGAGTCCTATGGCCTTTATGCCATCCAAGGATGGTTGTTTAACCATGAGGGCACCCGTCGAGGGGAAGAGTTTGTTACTCGCAAGATTACCAAGGCCGTGGCCCGAATCAAACACAACATTGACACGGGCGTTCCGTTTGAACCGTTGGAGCTTGGGAACCTTGATGCACGCCGAGACTGGTCCGACGCAGAAGACTGCGTTCAAGCGGTGTGGAAGATGCTGAACCAAGACCAATATAGCACGAGAGTCCCCGACATCAATATAAAATATCCATTTGATACTTTCACCACGGATGATTACCCAAATTGGTGGACTAAGGATTTGATACCAAACATTACCGAGTATGTTGTTTCCTCGGGAGAATGCCACACGGTAAGAGAGTTTGTCGAAGAGGCGTTTAAGGTAGCTGAAATCCAAGGGCAATGGTATATCACCGATGACGACCCGACCAGCGAAAGGTATGTTTATTGGAAACCTGATGGAACGACCGATGGAATAAGCTTAGTGAAGGTGAATCCCGCCTTTTACAGACCCGCCGAAGTTGACCATCTTTTGGGAGACAACACCAAAATAGTCGGGGAGCTTAAATGGCAACCCAAGGTGACGTTTAAAGAATTGGTCAAGAAGATGGTCGAGACAGACCTGAAAGCTTAAAAAGGAAGACCCCGCCGAAGCGGGGTCTTTTTGAATTATTTTGGATTCACCAAGAAGTGTTTCCAGTCTTGGTGTCTTGCCCTACGAATGGTGTGTGACACCATGATGGGCTTCGGGTTGTGAGGGTTGACCAAGAGCTTCAATCCAGCCTCTTCATTCAGCTTGTTACCCTTCGTGTTGTTGATTTCCTTGGTGGTCAAAACCGTATTGTCATACGTGTCTGTTCCACCACGGTCCTTGGGGACAACGTGGTCAATCGTTGCGTCCTCGAAGGCCAACTCCAAACCTGTGTAAGCGTCCACGCCGTTGTCACGAATGAACAACCCCTCTTTCGTGGGCTTCCCACGGAATTTCTTCTCGGGGATTTTGTTGTAGTTTTTCGTGATGACGACCGTGGGAACTCTGACGTGCAGGTTCTTGGAATGAATACTCAAATCCCACGGACGGACTGGCAGTTTGACCCACTCGTCCCACGTAACAGGGTTGATATACTCATACGCTTCGGTGTTTGGAGTCCCATCGGGGTTGATGCCATAGACAATATCCATTGCCGAGACGACTTCCGTCATCAAGTCACAGATTGTCTTTGAAACCAACTCAACACCAACAGGCTTCCAACGCTTGTTCAGCTTGAGCACGATTGCTTTGTGTGCGATGTCTCTCATATTATGTTACTATAATGCCTTTCCTGCGACATGTCAAGTGGAACTTTATAAAAACTTGACCGAGAGCGTCACGTTGATAAATATGGCCTACAGGTCTCGGTAGTTGCCTATTTGTAGTTTTTTTCCGTTCCATATCCCGAAGTGAGTGTTGCCATGCACGTCGAGACAAATGTTAAATGACTCATCGGTATTATGATAGCTTTGTGGTAATGGCGTAAAAAGGTCGTGTGGACGATAGGCCACCCTCCCCCCACTCTTCTTGGGGTCTTTCTCCCAAATACACCATCTTGCTCCCTGCATCTGCGGGGTATGCCCCATAATTTGGTTGATGCCACGGACAGGAAAGAATTCCTGATTGAAGTCGCACCACGTAATTCCACCCACACGTTGGGAACCCCAACGGGCACAGCCCGCATTGAATACCCACGACCCCGCCCCGCTGGCTCCATAGTTGAATCCTTTGTGGATTTCGGCATCGAGGTATTGCGACAATTCATTTATGAATTTGGGGCGGTCTTTGCGTTCTTTGGTCACTTCATCGGGAACATTCAAGTTGTGAAGACCCGCATGGGTTAAGAGCCACACTTCATCCAAGAAATGATACCATTTCAGCTTGTCCCACACTTTTGAGTCAAGCATATCTTGGATGATGAAATATTTCCATTGCTCATAGCCACTGCATTGAAACGGGCGGTAGGGAAAAGCATAGTGTTGGTCATGGTTTCCGAACAAATGAATTCGGTTCGGCTTGGTTACAGAATCTTGTAACCATTCCGCCGTGGCTCGGACCATATCGGGGGTGTCGTTGAAATCATCAAAGTAATCACCGAGGAAGAGAATGTCATCGGCTCCGACCGAGGAGATAATCTTTTCGGCCTGTTCCCACCGATGGTGCAAATCGGGTATTATGAGCGTTGTTTTATTCATCGAAACAGTATATCAGATTACACGCCCGAGTCAACCTTTTTTGGGCCGAACTTGTGAAAATATCGGAGCGGTCTCCATAGGTGATTGTTTACCCAAAAGCCCCACTTGCGATATTGACGGGAGCACAAGAGGATTGTCCACGCCCCTTCGGGTGGGATTTCCAAGCGATGTTGTTTATCACCTTTAGCATACCAAATGGAAGGGGCTTTGATGTGGCGGCTACCACTTGGAGTATGATTGGTGTAACTACCTTTGAATAAGATAGACAAGAAATCGCAGCCGTGGTCGTGAAAGTGAGGGCCAACGTCGGAACTAATCCAATGGTGGATACGAATGGAGTAACCAAACGCAAGGAACGTCCAACGGGTCAGATAATGAATTGACCCTTGATACATTTTCTCATTCCATCGGATTTGGAAGGGCTTGAATGGTGTATGTTTATTCATTGTTTTATTTTGGTTCGAGTGTTTTGAAAAGATTGAACCTATTTATTGTATATGAAAGAAAAAATCTTAAAACTGAGGGCTGAAGGTAATTCATATCGAGAAATTCAAAAAGTTCTTGGATGTTCACGAGGCACAATTGCTTTTCATTGCAGTGCAATTCAAAAAGATAAATGTTATCAGCGGAAACGAAAAAATTCTTCGGCAAATCGAATAAAATTAAAAATGGATGCCGGAGGAAAATGTTCCATTTGTGGATATAATAAATGCTTAGGAGCGTTGGAATTTCACCATCCAAATGATGATAAACGTGAAGCTGTTGGAGTTCTTCTAAATACACATGGTTATAAGGTTGCGGCACAAGAAGCAAAAAAATGCAAGCTTTTATGTGCCAATTGTCATAGAGAACAGCATTTTAATTCGGATGGAAATGAAGTTCATTAAATTGGTCAAAGAGGATAGATTCGAACTACCGACCTTCGCTATGTTTCAAACGACGCTCTAACCACTGAGCTACTCTTTGTAAATGGTCATCCAGAAAGGAATCGAACCTCTAATCTTCACCATGTTATGGTGCTGTTTTATCCCATTAAACTACTGGACGATTTGTATTATTATGCCATCACTAACTCGCTTTCTTTGGAGGCGAGATATTGCCGTTGAGCCTCGACCTTGGATTCCTTGCGTTCCTCAAGCATGGCTGTGGCCAAGGCACGCTTCTTGAGCAAGCTATACTGCATCGAACCGGCGTAGCCTTTGGCCCGTTGAGTCTCATTGATGTCGGTCTTGAGTTCCCGAATCTCTTGGCTGAGGGCTTGGTATTTGGCCTTCCATTCGGAACGATAAGCCAAATAGGTTTCTTTGTTGGTGAATGTGAACGTTGTCATATGTTTATATTAGTTGATACCGCTTGGTTATGTGTTTGATTTGGTCCTTGGTAGCGGGGCCAAGGCCCAAAGTTGTGATGGTCGGCTGACCATTGAAAAAGTTTTGGCAACCAGAATCGGTTACGAGATAGGTAGGAATACCCGCTGCTTCGGCTTCTTCTTTGGCACGAAGGAGGGCGTGAAGATTCTTGGCACCGAGACAGACTTTGGTGCCGGGGTGAGTCGGAAACTCACTATGATATGCTTTTTGGAGGTAAGGCTCGGCGTTAATAAATGCACCGAGGTAGGCATGGCCAGCTTGAGACGCAATCTTGCCAGTGTCCATGCCAAGGTCTAAACGCACGAGGGCGTAGAGACGGAGGGTGGGGTCAGAAACCTATGTGGGGAAAGTGGCGCTCCATGCGGGAGTCGAACCCGCAACAAAAGCTTTTAGAGAGCCATGCTCTGCCAATTGAGCTAATGGAGCGTTCGGTGTGCTCGGGGAGGTAGAGCAACCAGAAAGTGGAACCTACGTCGGCGAACAGCCGCCGATTTTCACGAGTTCGTTTTGAACGTTATTCATCGTAGCATAAGTATAACACAGACTCCGAAAATGTCAAGTGCTACTTCAATTATTTTTCGGGGAATTCAAAACCACGACGATTTCCTCGCCGTATCCGCCGTTGGAAGTCGTTGGTAGGCAGATGATTCCAATCTTTTTAATGGCTATCGAAAATTCGGTCCCGAAGGCGAAGTCATAAATGCCCTGTTGGACCGAATGATGGTCGGAGATGGACATTCTTGCCATGATTTTCAGGCGAGCAACGACCGGAGCGACCAACCTTTCGGACATAGCCTCCCGAACTTCAAATGGCCCCGTTCCTATCTTTTCCCATATTTGGAGTTCGTGGGTGGCGGGGTTGTGAGCAATCCGAAGAAGCGAAACCTCTCGGACAATTGCCGACAGCAATATGTCGTCAATTATTTCCAACAGCGATTTGGTGTCTTCCATATGATTATTTGTCAAACGGGTTTATAATGAGGGATTTGTTCTTCTTTTCCCATCCCGCCGCATTCATTTCTTTCTCGGAGACAAGCGTGATGTTTTCATGCAGAGCCATAAGCATGACCGTGACACCCTTTTCTTTCAGCTTCTTGGCGAAGGGAGCGAGCAGCTTGCCGAAAATAGGAGCGACCGCCATTTTTTGTTCGGGGCCATCCACGGCGATGTTGATGATGAGAACCGTGTTCGGCTTGATTTCATCAATGTTGATTTGAGTAACTTTCTCGGCTGGAACATCTACCACGGTTGGAGCCTCGGGGGCAGGAGTTGTAACAGATGTTTCAGCGGACGTTGGATTGGATTGTGGTTGTGTCATAAATTTACATACATTTGTTCAGAGTCAATCCCCCACACAAACAGTTTGGGTGGGATATAGACTAAATCAAGGGTTTGGAAAGCTCGTCCTTCCACAGGAACCATAACTGCTTCTTGGAGCGAAAACCAAGCGGTTTCGTTTACCCTCTTGTTTAAATATGCTTCGGCTTGCTGTTTATTCCAAAGTAAATGGAATCGGCCTCCCGTGCCGCCCCTATCCTTGCTCATCAACCCCGTCAATCCCGGCGACCCACTGATTTCAGCTTGAAGCCATTGGCGACTGACAACGGGAGCCTCATGAAATTCATATTGGAATTGCGGAAGAAGAAGGTCATTAACCACATACCATCGCTTCCGAAACACTTTATATGGTTGATTCTGTCCTACTTCTTCATCAGAAATAAATCGAAGATGAAAATTCCAACTTCCATTCATTCCCTTAACAGCGGGAACGGTCCTCCGAATACCCCCGATAACCCATATCAATTTGCTTTTCCATGTCTTGGCATCATATTCATGAATGATTGCCGAAACGAGGGAATCCAAATCGTCACACTCAAACGCCGTTCGGTTGCGAATGTGTTCCCGAATCTGATTTACGCTGCCAGTCGAATTGGGGACAGGCTCCGCTGGTGTGATTGGTCCATTCTCCACACATAGCACACCACTTCTTGTGCCAATTGATTTCATCCCAATTGGAACGAACTTGTTTGAAATTTTCGGGGCGGCGGTTGCTGCCTTTTCCATATGTTTTTCGGTTTCCTTTGAATTCTTTCTTAGGCATAAGTTCGGGCGATTCGGGCGTCGAGCAATTCGAGCATGACCTTACGACGCCATTCCAATTCACGGTTAATCCGACGCAATCGGAAGGTGAGCTTCAAGCGGGCAAAAAATCCGGGTTCGACTTCCATTTGTTTTTCGATGGCAGAAAATTCATCGCACAAGGCAATACGTTCGGCACGAATTTTGGTCAAACGGGCATCAATTTGCCCGCAGCAGCGCCGGTCCTCGGAAACAATAGCATTCGCCCACGCAGCACTTCCGAACGGAAACGAGTGGATATACTGAACGTTGGTATGAGGAGCATTCATATGTTTATTTGTTGAAAACAATTTCGTCAAATTCGGTCTTGTCGGGACGCTGATAACGCCCAAGCATATCGTCAATGACCTTTTCAGATACATTGCGCCCGCCTTCCAACCCACGCTTGGCGTTACGAGCCAACAGCGTGGCCTTGTCACATTCAAAGACTTGGGCTACAACCTTGGCTCCGTTCTCACGGGCCAGCTTGATGAAGTCCTTGCGGCCTTTGCGATGCATATTGGTAGCATCAAACACAACACACTTTCCCGCAGCCAACGCCGTTCGCATTTGGCTCTTGGCCATGCAAAACGCAGGGTAGGAAACAGCTTGATTGTTGGAGTCCCCGCAGATGGCACGGCGGCAATCGTCGGGGCAAACACGGGTGAAACGGGGGTCTTGAGTGACTAAAGCACGTCCGAACGTGCTTTTTCCGCTACCGGGAGCACCCACGAGAATCCACACTTCAAGCTTTTGGCTTCCACTATTCATCGTCCCAATGTAGCACACTCTTAACCGTTTGTCAAGACCTTGCGGGCACTTTCCATGATGGAAAAGATGTTTTGTCGCCCGAGGGGATTTAGTGTATGGATGTAGTAGAGTGGGATGGGAGATTTAGTTTCAACACACAACTCAGCCAAGAATTTGGCACAGTCGTAGCCCGTCTTCTCTTTGAAGACGTTGTATCGAATGGTTCCGTAGCTCAACATCTTTTCGTCGTGGGCCACGGAATATTCTTTGTAGTGTTCATCCGCCAAATCGTGGTCGAATGTAACCGTTTCGGGGATTCCCCGCTTTTGAATGGTTTTTACGAATTCGTCGTAGGACTTGACCGCCACCCAATTGTAGGGTGGGAGGTCAATCCATTTAACGTCTTTCGGTTGCCGACTGTCGTCGAGGAACAGATGATATGACATGTTATTTCTTTTTCTTCTTTTCCTCATCAAACAGAGGATTCAATACTTTACCCGACCATGCTTTGTTGAGCACTTGGCTTCTAAAGCTTTCTTTGGGACGGATGACAATCCCCTCGGCAGGAAAACCGTTCGGATAAGTTTGGGCACTGGCCAAAGCGACCAGTTCCTCAACCGTATAGCCATAGGCACTCCCTTCCTCAATAAGTGTAACCATAGTCAAGTTGTAGGTTTTACAGAACTCGACCAACTTGTCGTAACTCATATAAGTGCGAGACGAAATGTCAAACAGGTTAAAAATATGCAACTCCAACTCAGTCAACCCAAGATGGTTGTCTTGAATGGATGGTCCGCAGACTTCTCCCTGAACCGCAATGTTCTCCCCGGGGAATGCCTTTTTGATAGCATTCTCAAGGTCATACTTGCGGGCCATTTTCCAGAATCCATTGGTTTCACTCTCTTTCAGATGGATGCGGCGGGAGCAGACTCCAAACTCGCCCCCATTGACAAAGAATGTGCCAGAGCATCCGTCATCCTTGCGAGTGATGTAATGCGGACGCCCATACATTTCGGGCACGGCATCGGGGTAGGTGCGAAGATTGTCCTCGTCGGTGATGATAAGGAACGAGGGAAACATACCGACAGCTTGACCCACCAACTCGGCAGGAATGGGCTTCTCGTAATGTTTGATGCCGAGAATGTCAGTGACATCATCGCCCTCTTTGGGAACAAAGTCAAAATCCTTTTCGCCAATCTTCCCAAACGCACTGTCGGGGAGAATGCTCAAAGGAAAGCAGATTCCCGCCGACTCTTCGCCACGAAGGCGAATCGGCTTGATGCGGAAATGCTTGTTCCGAAGAAACTCAAACTCGGGACGTTCGGGCAACACAGTGTCAATACAGATATAGACTACGAGGTCATCCGGCTTAAATTCGCCTTTTTTTATGACGACTTGCCACCCGAGAACCGTTGCGAGTTCTAATGCATCGGCTCCTGTATGTGATTTAATTTCTCGGATGCGTTGGATTGTAGCTAGGTTGTTCATATCGTTATAAATAGCCACTAAAGGCAGTTTTGTAAGGGCATAATAGCCCATTCGTTGCCCGTTGTCAACTATTTTCGATGTATGTTTATAAAAAGTTGACTGTTGAGAGAGGGGTTGATAGAATCGGGCCACAATGAGTAGCAAAAAAATTGATTATACATGTCAATGTGGTAATTCATTTTCACACGAACCACGATGTTCTCAATGTAAACAAAAGGCCGCACGTCAAAGATATAATAAGGCCGCATACTGGAAATTACCCAAATATAGAGACCAAAATCATATTGGGAGGCTTCGTAGAGAATATGGATTGAGTAAAGACCGATATGACCAAATGCTTAACCAACAAGGTGGAGTATGTGTAATTTGTAAACAAATAGATTCTCGGACCAAATTAGTTGTTGACCACGACCATTCGGATGGAAACGTGAGAGGATTACTGTGTCATAAATGTAATCGTGTTTTGGGGGTATTAAAAGATGATTTGAAATTATTTCGTGCCTGTTCATCATATTTGATGAAGTCGGAAAAACGACGAAGTTGGGATGAATATTTTCTTGACATTGCTAATCTCGTTTCGACCCGCTCAAAAGACCCCTCAACAAAAGTCGGGGCAGTTATAGTTAGAGACAAAACAATTTTATCAGCGGGTTATAATGGATTTGCTCGTGGAATGAATGATAATATCCCCGAAAGATATGATAGACCCGAAAAATATTTATGGACAATTCATGCCGAGGAAAACGCCATCTTGAACGCTGGACGCAATGGTATTAAAACTGAAGGTTCATCCTTATATGTAACGCCTATGCATCCATGTTCAAATTGTGCTCTTTCCATTGTTCAAGCGGGAATAAAAGAAGTGATATTTCAAAAATCTGTTGAAAACCCTCGATTCGAAGAAAGTTTTAAAAAAGCTTCCGAAATATTTAATGCATGTAATATTTTAGTAAGAATACCCGATGTATAAACATATGATACCAATACCAGATGGATGGAGAGAGTTGACCGCCAATGAATCAATCAAGCGGGGAGACAGACACGAAGCGTGGGGGAATATTGGTTTCCTGTCGAAATAATGGTTCCACAAGAAATTTCGTTTCCACCAAGAATAATTCGTTACGAAAAACAAACACATAAAATACATGAAAGTTGACATTGAACAAATCCGAACAACCCTCGAAGATAACAAGGTAGAGCCATCCAAGGTTGCCTCCATTATCAAGGAACTGGAACAGGCCGTTGAAGAAGAGAAGGCCGACCGACAAACCAACGCCGACCCCAAATTGAAGTGGGAGTATTTCGTCATCGTTAATGACCCCGAAAAAAAGATTACAGGCGATTTCACAGCTTGGGTCGTGCAACAGAAAGAAGGCCAAGATGCGGGGCTTATGCTTTCAAAACTTGTGGATGCAGCCAAGACACAAAACGAAGGGGCCAAGCGGAAGAAGCATGTTATTACTGGCTTCGCCGAATTGTTCCACGACTTGAAAGGCAAGTGGATTAAGGAGAAAGGTCTTCGCATCAAGACGAAAGAGCCTGTTCGTGTCTTTACGGTGAATGGTAAAAATTTGCTGTAAATGTGGGAATACAGTCAAACATTCCATATTCTCAACGCTACGATTATATTCGAGCGTCATGAAGAGTTATGTGAGTGTTCTTACTGTCGGGAATTCGATGGTCGTTGGGGTCTTGCACTTCCCAAGTGCAAGGCCCGAAACTCTTGGAGGGTGCTTTGGTTTAGAAAATACCGATGGCCCTGCCAATTAACTTGTTTTCGGTGGACTCTGCCATCAATTTAGTGTAGTTTTTGGCTCTGGTTGGTATATTTATAACCAGAGCTATGAACATACCAGAACTTTATCTCGTCGAACCATACAATGCTTACGCCCCAAAAGGAAAGAAAAAGCATTGGATGCAGGAAGTCGAAGAACAAGCCTTGATGGCGAAGATTATTGCGGAGCAACAGGCTCTTCAAGAGGCCGCAAAGAGGCCATCAAACACTCTTCCACCACAAGCCCCGCCAGCAGAGCAATCTTCGGCACAGCATTATTCGGGTGGTGAAGGTGCGGCGGGTGCAGCCAATACAACGGGTGGCGGTGGACAACAACCTCGTCCACAATTCTTCAACCCAAACCTTGCGGTAACAGCCTCGGCCACGCCATTGACAGCCTCGGCTCCTTCAACGGTTCAATTTTCTCTCAGTGGAGCACCAAATACTCTTCAATTGGGTGGATTGAATGTCACATGGAATTTCGGCGATGGAACAACTAGCGGTGGTCCTACCCCATCTCATACTTATACCGCCATTGGTAACTTTTTGGTTCAAATGACGGCTTCATCGGTGTATAACCCGTCACTTGTCACTACCCAATCATTGTATGTAACTATGAGTGCTCCAACTGTCACGGCAGCATTCAGCGTTACGGACCTCTCCGGACCAATTACGCTTTCAAATGGATTCTATACGGCTTCGCATGGCGATACCCTCCAATTCAATGATTTGAGTTCGAACAGTGTCAATTGGAACTGGTTATTCAACAGCGGTTCGGCAGGAACTTCATCTGTCTCGGGCGTAGAGAACCCGACGTTTGTATTCACATCTGCTTCTGTTTACACTGTGACCGAAGGTGTTACGGGTTCGTTCGGAAACAAAGCATCGGGTGCTCGCAACATCCTGATTGTATAATCACTTACAAAGCAAAACCCCGCCCGAAGGCGGGGTTTTTATTGTCCGTTTAGGATTTGGGTTTGACAAAAAATATCTGTGGGTATCCGGCAGTGTAGAAAGTATTCAAATCCGTCTGTCCCTCGGGGTCGCTGGCATCACACGATTCCCACCCACCGTTTTTCCCGGGGAATTTAGCATACAATCCGAGGCCCATACACTCGGCGTGTCCCGGCCAAATTCCTGTCCACCGAGCGAATAGAGGGTCGTGGCCCTTACAATCACATTGGAGTTTTTGACCGCCACACACCGAACAGCGTTCCACGTCACAATTGGGTTTATGAGGATGCCCCGGTTTGGCACCGCAATCATGACATTTAGGAAGGTCTTTGGGAAGTTTCATTTGAAAAATTCGTTGGCGTCCACAAACTGAAATCCACACCTAGCGGCGAATGACTTGTCGCTTCCCATATCACCGACCATAAGGCATTGGGATGGATTAAGTTTGTATTTCTCGATGAAGTAGGCACCAATCCCGGGAGCAGGCTTGCGACAAAAGCATACAATCGGCGGGACACTATGCGGGCAGAACATGAAGTCGTCCACGGGGTTCCCAAGCAGTTCATTTGTATCAACAAACCGCCGATGGCATTCCTCGTGCGTCAGTTGCTTCTTGGCGACTCCTGATTGATTGGAGGCACCGAGAATGAGGTATCCACGTTTCTTGAACTCGGCGAGGATTTCCGCACGTTTGGGAAGGATTTTGATGTCTTCCTTTTTGATTGGAAACTTCTGTGCGCCCTTGCTCAAGCGGAGCGTCCCATCGTAGTCCACGATGACGGCTTTGTTGCTGTATTCCGGTCCCCATTTCCGTTCAAAGTCCACTTCGACAATGGTATTAAATCCCTCGGCGTAGGTCGGCTTCTCGAATTCTTTCCTATACCTATAGATTGCCGCAGGCGGGAAGAGGTTGGGGTCTTTGACCTTTTTGAAGTCATCGGGTCCGAGAATCTTGCCTGTTTTCTTGACCATCCGAAGGCACGCATTCAGTTGGGCGTCTTCCATCGAAGTGGTAAGGTGAACGCAGGTAATCGGCACGCCACTCGACTTTGCTGCGGCGATGATGGCCTCTCGGCTTTTCACCGAGGGATAGGTATTGTCCAACACCACGGGCTTGCCAAAATTGCGAAGTGCGTTTTTCGCATCCGTGGCACACTCTTCCAAAGTCCCCCCGTTGGTGTCTCGGTTGATACGATGAAAGCCTTGGTCAACGTAGGACTGGACAAGAGTGCTCTTACCAGCGGCGTTGTAGCCCATGATGATGACAATTGATTTAGTCATTGGTATCCTCTTCGAGGGCGTCCCCAATCAGTTCGGATTCGGCAATCCACCACGCCTGTAACTCCTTGCGGTCAGCAGCCGTGATACACGCATGTTTTAAACCTGCCGAAACCACCGCCGCCAGAGCATCGTAATGCTCGGCGGGCAGTGTGATGGTAATGTCGTTTTGTCGGGGCATATGTTATGTAGTTGAGTTGTGATTTGTTATTTTCCGACACCATTCTATGAAGTCGGATTGGTTTGTGATGTTTTTCATTAAATTGACTGTTTTATGAACCCATTGGATATTATCGGTCGTATATCCTTGATTACTATCTATTCGGTCGAGAGAGGCTGTTCGCCCGTGTCTGTCCGACCGAAGATTTCCGATGGATAGTTGAATTGGAACGCCTGATATGGCACAGATACCTTTTTGCTTTTCGAATTGTTTCCAAGCATTTTCTATTGTTATGTTAAACTTGATTCCCCGAGTTTTAGCATTGCGCCGACATTCAGTAAACATTGTTTTGCTGAGGTCTCCGACACCTTTCCATTTTAATCGTTTGGCATTAGTGCCTTGGAGGATGGCAGTGTCACAACCACACGAATGATGTTTTCCACGAAACAGCCCGTCTTCACGTTTTCGTATAGTATTTCCACATTCGCATTGACAATTCCAATATTTTCGGAATCTTCCATGAGAATCTTTGCAGATTTTTTCTTCGAGAAGAATGAGTTTGTCCACGCTATCTCCACACGCCAATGCTTGATGTTTTTTCATACGTATAAATATCATCCCACACGTCAAACAATCGAAATATTTTTGACGTGTGGGTGAAGATAATTACACGGTTGCAACCTGCGCTTGAGAAAGGGCGTCGGGATTGTCAATCACCGTGTAGCCGAGGATTTCGATGGTGGTCTTCAAGCTTTCACATGAAACGCCAGTGCTGACATTTTGCCGTTTAATTGCTGATTGGACTTGCTTCAAACTGGGGCGGAAGTTGCGGGCCACGCAGTTGGTCAGATATTGCTGCACACGGGTCGTGATGTCATTTCCACCGACCGCAGGCGTCACCGAGGGGGCCACGGGAGCAGACGGAACGGGAACATTCGCACCGACAGGGGCAGGCGTCGGCACAGGGGCGGGAGTGGCGGCGACATTGCCAACGAGCGTCGGGGTGTATTCGAAATACGTGCCATTGAAAGCACGGTCGAGACGATAGTTCGGGTCGAAGATGCCCCCCGTGCGATACAACTCGTCGAAGAGCGATTTGACCTTGGCATGCGGGATGTCGAAGCGGAAGGAGGCACCTTGGACTTCAACCTCGGGGATTTCCAACTCGCCTGCGGCGGTCTTCTGGCGAATGGCGACGGTAATGTCGTGGACACTGAAAACAGTGTTGTTGGCGGCGAACTCGGAGACCTGTTGCAGAATGGCGGTCTGGAGCGTTACAGTTTGAACTTGCTGGCACATATTTTTGTTTATTTTGTTGTTGTTATGTTTGTTTCAACGTTACGCAGACAATATAACACACGCCTGCGATTTGTCAAATGCTTTTTTGCCGTTACTTAGGTTGATTGTTTTCGGTGGTGGTTACGACCGGCGCAGGGGTCGGGTCGGAGAAACGAAAGTAAGGACAGGCACCTTGTTTCTTGGCCTTGATAAGCATCCACATATACACGAAGAACGTGGCGATGTTGCTTCCCGCCGATTTGAACCCACGGTTCACGGAATTGACGCCCGTAGCCAACCAACCTGTGACCTTGAGACACATAAGATGCGACCACGCCTTTTTCTTTGCTTCGTGGCGTGCCCGTTCCTGTTCATAAGTCATCTTATAGTGGTTGGCCAATTGCAGGACAACATTGTCCTTGGAGATTACGTCTTTCAGAGTCTTCGCAAAGAGACGGCTGTTCCACTCGGGCAAGTCGGGATAGGTTTCGAGCAGAGCATTGCGAAACGCCTCGAAGCGGGAATCGGTGGACCAATCCTTGTTGGTGACTTTATCCCACAATCCCTTGGGAAGCGTCGGATAGTTCTTTTCGAGCTTGTTCAAGGCATTTTTCCACATCACGGCGAATGCTTCCCGATAAAGCACGAGCCGATACGACTTGCAGGCACGGAAGACATGAACATCGTCGGTGACAGCATCCAAGCCCGGGTCTTTTTTACCATCGCCGCCCCAATAAGGACTGGAACACAGCAGACGGGCGAACAAGTTGACCCACGCTTCCCGATAGACTTCATAAATTTCTTTCGGATTTGTCTTGAGAACATACTCGGTATGGCGAGTGTCGTAATAGGTATAGAATTTGTCAGACAGCCATCCGACGATGGTCATAATCACGAAATATCCCCACCACGGGAGCAGGAGGGCATTGACGGGTTTCCATAGAACAAGCCACGAGATTCCTGCCCACAATCCCCACCCAAGAAGACAAATGCCGTGCCATATGGCAAGACCAACTGTTGCTAACCCATGCCCCGTTGCCACGGCAATCCCGCCGAAAATCTCTGCCGCCTCGTGCGGGATAAAGATGAAGATGGCCGGGACAAACAGAATCAACCAAACGAGTAGATAATACATCGTCTTGCACTCGGTCTTGGTTAGCTTCTGGTGAAGCTTGATGATTCCGAATAAGGATGCGAAACTGACAGAACTCCAAAAGAGAAATACACCTTGATTGGTTGTATCCAATGAGGCGTGAATTTGGAGAACCAGATACCCCCAGAAGCCGATGGCTGCAAGAACGAGAGCGACGAAGATTGGAGTTATGATACTAAACAAGTATCCGTAGCCCTGTTTGTATCCCTTGTCGTGTCCAAGTCCCATCCAATCAAACAGTTTGTAAAGCAGATGGTCCAAGCCCGCCACGGGTTTCCCGCCAAGGCGAATGAGGGGGCGGAAAAGATACTGAATGGGAGCGACGAACAGCGGGCGGAAAATGAAAAAGCTGAACAGGCTCATCCATAAATAAGGACAGACCGTGAAGCCTTGGGGGACATTCTTTTCCCACAGCGGGTTGGAGAACAGGTAGGAAAAGTTTTTGTAAATCCAACTGTTCCGTTGATACCATTTTTCGACGATTGAATGTTTTACGAGCATAAATAATTTGATTTTAGGTTAAACTGTTGAACAACTATACCACACTCATATAAAAAGTCAAATTCTTTTCCACTTATATTTTAGAGAGTCCACGGGGCATTTTCCGATGAGGTCAAAGAATGAATTAGTTGACTCTTGCCCGATGAATATACGCCACCCCGAACCACTATTGCACTTTCGAACAGATGCTTTGATACCCATTCGAACGAGTTGATTACAAAGAAACTCGTTTTCTTGTTTGGTGAAGGACTCGGAACAGAATCCCATTATAACTTGTTTGGTTCGTTGGGGATATGTTTTATTATTTCGGGTTCCGCAAACTTCTTTTTCCCGATTTCTCCACGTAGAATACCCATCGTCCAAGAACCAATAAAGAATGGATTTGGGGGTTAAAATCAAATCTGGTGGGACAATTTTTTGCCCCGATGGATACCATCTTGAATACCACGGCGTCAATAATAATGATGATAGCGTCCGAAACACATAATATTCGCAATTAGCATTCCATCGTTTCCTTTGTAGAAACACTTCCTCGAAGGTCAAATGAACTTCTCCCGATTTACTAAATTGCTTGCCTATATGGTAAGAGTAATCTTCCCATTTACATTTTTTCGTGTAATAAGGAGCAGCAATTAGACTGGTCTTCGATGATTTCTGTAGCGAAGCATCGCCAAGCAATGTGCCCATTAATATTTCCGAATCAATGATTAGGTTGTCATCCCGTCCTATTACTTGGGCATCCCGACGTGACCGCACAGACATACCAAACTTGATTAAGGATTGGCGAACTGAGTTTGAAGTTTTACACCCCACAAGTTTAGAAATCTGTAATGCCGAGAGGTTTTCTACTTCATATTTTTGACGAAGCCATTCGGGGTCGTTTAGTTGTTTATAGATGCTCATATAATCCATTTACTAGAAATATAAATGGATTATACTAAAATGATATTTATTTACATTCGAGTAAATATTTAATATTACACTGACTGTTCCGATAAACGATGAGTTCGTCATTGGACAGAGATTGTCCTGCCTTCGCCCAAATACTATCATATCCACGGGATGGACTACATGCATGATAAACGGTTTCGATTCGTCCCATTGCAAAATCACAAATAAATAACCATCCACTATCACCCACGCCGCCTTGACCCCATCTTCCGAATGTATAGCCAAGTGATTTGGTCGAGTTGATAGCCCCATAAATACCATTGGAAAACATCTTACCTGCAATGGCCGCAGTCGAGGGAGGACTGACTTTCAACCCCGATTTCAGGATGCTTAAACAATTGGCCTGTGACGTGCCGTGGAATACTTCCTTGATGGGAGCGGTTTTGGTTTCGAACGCATTGGCCATATCGTGAATTGTGACCTTGAAGATTTCACGGACACGCACATTGTCGTAGCCATGTTGATGCTTTTTCGAAGTCTCGAAGAATTTCTCCAAGCGGGCACGCTCGGCAGCGTCCTTGAGCACGTCCAATTCCACCTTGAACACTTGTTCCTGCGGCTTGGTGCCTGCGGTCTTGGTAGCAGGCGTAGTCGTCATGGCCTGATAGCTCGATTCGAGAGAGTCAATCAAGTCGTTCTGCTTCTGCACGGCGTTGTCGTCCGGGATGACCGTTTGCGTGGTGAACCGCTTCATTCCCAAAGATTGCGGGATGATGCGAAGATAGTCACACAAAATCCTGTCCGTGTCCGTATCGAAGCGACGGGAACGGACACGGGGAGCGATTTTGGCAAGCAAATTCCGAGCCTCAGTCAGCCCGTCCATTGTGACAATGCCGAGGGGCGTAGTGAATAATCCCGTAGTGCTGTTGTAGGTAATTTGGGTGGATGACGTGATTTTGTGGACGTTGGCATCCACGAACCGCTTGATAAGGCGGTCGAGCACAGGATTTGAAGTCTTGAGAATTTGCGACTTGGCGATGGAATGCAAATCGCTGTTTTTGACCGTGGTGCCGCCGTTCTGTTGGGCGGTAACACCTTCACCAATGGTCTTTTGCTCCGTATATCCCTTTTTTAGTTTGGAGCGAACCACCGAGTCAAGTGTCTTTTCTGATTCATTCCACGTCCCACTGTCGGGGTTCTCACACCCAACACGGCCCCATTCCGCACTCCACGTTCCATCATCAAATGCTTTGGCGTTCCAATACTTGTTGTTGTTGCGGAGTTCGCCGGTCTTGGGGTCAGTCCCATTCTCTGTCATAATCAAGCGGACTTCTTTAATGAGAGTTGCCATAACGGTATAAAGGTAGCACCAACTTATAAAAAGTCAAGTGGGATTATCGTTTCCACTGGTCTTCGAGGGAAGGTGGAACTTTCTTGAGAAGCCGAACATCCACGCTTTCGAGGGTGGCGGGAGTGCCATTTGTGCTTTTGACCAATAACGTGGCACGGGGCACATCGTAAAGGTTATTGATGTTGTTGACAACGCCCGTGACACTCATGGCGTCAATATATACATTGTCGCCGACTTGAAACTGAATTTGGGCTTGGTTTTTGTCACGACGATGTTTGGCAGCAATAATGGGAATCAACATTGTAGCAAGAAGACCTACAATACACACGACCGCCATCACTTCGACAAGCGTAAAAGCTTTGATTTTTTTCATCATGGCGTTATTATACCGCACCACGAGAGTTTGTCAAATGGAAGTTTAAAAAAAGTCAAACCGACTGAGGATTTGAGAAATAGTCGGTTATGAGCTTGGCTCTGCGTGCTCTCCACTCACGGGGTTTAGCTTCCCGTGTCATTCGCTTTGAGCGACGAACCAACCCTTTGGAAGAAGATTGAAGATGCCGGGATTCTCCGAAGATTTGGGCAAGAAGGCGTTCTTCGGGGCGGATGCGAGTTGTCTTGCAATTGTCAGTCAGGTTTTTTCTCCAACAGTAAAAGCATCCTGAAATTGAGGAAGTTTTGTGGGTTTGGCAACGTCGGCAACGACGCATCAATGTTTGACGACCAATCATATAAAAATGTGGAGGCAGCTTGGGTTGACTACTCTCAGTTTCACAATGGCGATGAAGAGTTTTGAGGATTGAGGGTTGATTCTTGACTTTTGATAGGTTGAGAGTTTAGTTTTGAGGCCCGAAAAATCGGGTTCATCTTTCTCTTTATCGTAAGCAAGTAATTAGGTGCCTCATGTCAAGGCGGCTTCAACCACGGCAATTCTTACCATCGTCTTCCCAAACTGCCCCACAAATTGTTTAATCTTCGACTTGGGTAGTGGCGTTGTAAACGTCCACTTCATCTTGTAATTCGTTGATTTCTTCTTGGAGTTCGGCGACGAGTTCATCACACTTCTCCTGATTGATGAACGACTCCCAAGTGTATTCGACCTTTTCTTGGTCACGGCCTACGAAGGTCACTTCTGGCCCTTCTCGCTTCTGCAATCCTTGGACAAACGCAATGCGGGACTTGAGTTCGGCCATGCGTTCGAGGGCGGGATAAATGCTGACGTTGGCTTGGGTGATTTTACCCTTGATTTCCCCGAGTTCTTCGGAGATTTCGACAATTTTGTCCCATACAACGCTACAATCCACGTTGGATACGCTGTCACTGCGACGGGCGTTTTCCCGTTGAAGGATTTGCTGTTGGCGAACAAGTTCCCCTGCCATTCTATTTTTCTGCTTTAATGCGGTTGATAATGTCATAGGTTAGTATTTTCTCATAATCCCATATTGTTGTCAAGATTTATATTTCGTTTATTATGGGGGTTGTTATTTGATTGGTCATATATTTTTGCCAATCCATTTCCCAAATATATTTGACCACATAACCATACGTTTTTAATGCTTGTAACCGACGTATTGTTTTTCGATATACTTCTCCATATGTCTTTTTTATGCGTGGATGGAGTTTGGATGAGTCATATAATGATGGATTGCCGTGCCAATAATCTCCGAGAAATTCATATACTGTATTGGTAGTTGGGTCGTATCCATCTATCTTATACTGTTTTATTCGAACTTGTCGAGTGTTTTTTGTATCGGGGATGCCCAAATAAGTCAAGAATTGAATTTCTGGGCCAGAGATTGTGCATCCACACTTTGGACATCCACACCCACGCAAATGAATATGTGGTGCCTGCCAAAATGACCAGTGTTTTTTACAAATGATTTTTACCTTTTTATTATATCCTTTATAAATTACTTCTGAATAATCATATTCATTTTTATGTTTGGATTTGAATTCCGATATTATTTCGGAGGATATTTTGTTCCGACCAATACATTTTGGACATCCACCACTTGTTATATGCTGCGGATATTGTAAAAATTCACCATGAAGTGGGCATATGACGATAACTTCAGTTCGATAGTTTACATATTTAGATTTGGAATAATCATACCCATTCCCACGTAACGATTTTATTTGTTCGTAAAATTTTCCCGCAGCACCGCTCATCTTTGATAGTATTGCTTTTTCTCTGCCACATGATGGACACGACCGTCCTCTCAAATGTTCATTTGGAGATTGTGCGAATTCGCCGTGTATCGGACATATTATGATTCCTTTAGTCCCATAATTAACATATGTGAATTTGGAATAATCAAGGACAATGCCATGTTTTTTCGTTGCGTTCTCGATGAATTCGGATTTATTTGATGGTTCATTTCCAGCACATTTTGAACATCCATGTCCACATAGATGGAGAATTGGTCGTTGATAAAAGTCCCCGTGAATAGGACACCCAATTATTCCTTTCGTGCGATTGTTTACATAAATGAATTTGGAGTAATCATAAAAATTATTGTGCTTCGCCATTGCTTTTTCAACAAACGATTCTATTGAATGTCGTTTCATATAGATTTCCAGTATCTCTCCATTCTTTTTTTTAAGATGCTTTCCCTATGATTCGTATAATATCGTGCGTCTCGTATTTTTCGTTGTTGTTTGAGGTCATTGCCCGTTCTATTTAATCGTTTTCGTCCCATATACAATACATATAATGACGGAACATAAAACGACGGAATATTTTGGGAAATATTAATTGTGGGTACTAACTTCTTTTTTCTCTGAAAAACGAGCTACATAATTTGTTTCTGAAAAAGCAAATTATATTTATGGGTGTATGAGCACAAACCGTATCCTTTTCATTTGTAAAAAGCGTTCCACGTATGGGGTTTCCTATGGTCTTCTCAATTCTTGCCGGTTCCTTTGCAATGCCCTTGAAAAAATGGGTAATGATGCAAAAATCGTGCAGGTTAATGATAATAACGATATAGACCGTGAAGTTTCCATGTATCGTCCTACCCACGTCTTTATTGAGGCTTTGTGGGTTGTTCCATCCAAGTTCGAGGTTCTTATTCCGTTGCACCCGAAAGTCAAATGGTATGTCCGATTGCACAGCAACACGCCATTTATTTCAAGCGAGGGAATAGCTATTGAATGGTTGGCGGGATATAACAAACTGGTAAAGAAATTCCCTCAATTTCATATCGCCTGCAACGCAGAAAAGTTAAAAACTGATTTGGAGTTAAGCCTTGGAATTCACGCAATTTATGCTCCAAATATTTATATGCCACAAAAAGATTGAATTATATGCTCTTTTGGGTTTGTTGGTGGTATTTATTATCGTATGAAACCATCTTTGAATCTAAAAGGACAAAAATTCGGGCGGCTGTTTGTCGTTGAAAAAGTTAAAAACATTGGACAATATTCACGGTGGAAATGTAAATGTGATTGTGGAAATGAAAAAATTGCGTTTACTTCCCGTTTAAGAAATGGAGAATGCACAAGCTGTGGATGTTTATTAAAAGAGCAAATGAAAACTCGATTTAAAAAACATGGAAAAAGTGGAACTATTGAATATAAATTACTAAAAGATGCACGAAAAAGAGCCAAACAATTCGGACGAGAATTTAATTTGGATTTATCAGATATTATAATCCCCAAAAAATGCCCAATTTTACATATTCCTATTATAGCGAGTCATGGTGGACCACCAACGAACAATAGTCCATCGTTAGATAGAATAGATTCATCCAAAGGATATATTAAAAATAATGTAAAAATTATTAGTATGAGGGCAAACCGATTAAAACAAGATTCTTCTATTGAAGAATTGCAAAACATTATTAACTATATGAAAGGAACACATGGAAACTAAAACGCCCGGAGTAATTTCGATTGCATCATTTGGAGCAATTCGCCCGCTTAAAAACCAACTCATTCAAGCAATGGCCGCAATGGCATTCGCCAATAAGATTGGGAAAAAGCTTATTTATAATATCAACGCCACACGCATTGAATCCTATGGGGAGCCAAACGGTGCCGCCACGTTGAAAAACATTGAAGAGTTATTCAAAGCTTCGGGCCAAACTCTAAAATGCCACGAATGGCTTGATTGGCCTGATTTCATTGAACTGGTCAGCACGATGGACCTCGGATTACAGGTTTCAATGTCAGAGACATTTGACATTGTTGCCGCCGACTTTGTGCATGTCAATGTTCCAATCGTCGGGTCCGAGGAAATTGAATGGCTTTCGGATTCTTATCAAGCAAGTTGCACGGATATTAAGGATATTGTGGACCACCTTGAATATGCTTGGGAAGGCCGCAAGAAGAATCGTCAACGTGCAAACTATGATGGTCTTGTAAAGTGGAACATTCATGCGTGGAAGCAATGGGAAGAACTGTTGGAGAGTCATAAAACTCCCGCTCCGAGTGGAAAAGTGACGGTTCGGTCGTTCTAAGTTATGAGCAACCTTTGGGTAAACATACGAATATTCGACTGGCATTTTCAACTTGGACGGAATTGGAAAATACAAATTTCCAACAATTCTGAATATCATTCAAAATGTGGATACCCACATGGGAAATGGTGTATCTACGAATTTTTTGGATTTTTCCTATCGTAATTACCACGCCTCAGCATCGGCATGGTCAACCGGAACCACGGGCATAATTTGCTTAGAAATCTGCGTTAAGGCTTGAGCCTGTTCGATACGTTCCTTAGCCATATCAAAATAGGCTTGGCTCTTCTCAATTCCCACAAAATTGCGGTCTAATTGAACCGCAACTTCTCCCGTCGTGCCCGACCCCATAAAGCAATCCATCACGGTATCGCCCTCGTAGGAAAAGACTTTGATGCACCGTTTGGGAAGTTCGGGTGGAAAGGCGGCAGGATGCTTGGATTTGGTTTCGGGCTGCATCTTCCATATGCTTTTGGTCCAAGACATAAACTCGGCCCCGCTAATGGTTGACTTGCCCTTGTTCAACCTCTTCCACTGTTTCTTGTAGAAAACCAACAGAGCTTCCGAGGGGTCACGCATAAACGGAGCCGACGCAGACCGCCACGACCCCCAACACGTTTTCATTGAAATGGGTTTGTCCCAAATAACGGTGCGCCAATACTTGAAGCCGACTTGCTGACAGATGGTGGTATAATCCGCAACGACGGGGTAATGAATATGATTATCCACATTGTCTGCGGACTTGGTTTTGTTGATGTGTTCAGGATTGATGGTGAATGGAATATTAACACACAACCTTCCGTCGTCGGGCATATGGTCAAACATCTTTTGAAGCCACTGCTTGCACCACACCAAGTATTTGGCGTAAGTCAATGTATCCTTATGCTCATCATATTCAATGCCCACGTTATAGGGCGGCGAAGTGACCACCAAATTGATTGGCGGCATGTCGTTAAGGTCGGCTTGCAAAATGTCCGACTGAATAAGCTTAAGCATACAGATTGGGGAAGGTGGAAATGACAGGAAAATACGTCGGAGAGAAGTAGGCCATCAATTTGCGGTTCCCGTGATAGTTATCGAGCCGAATGTTCAGGGTTACTTTGGGCAAGTCCCAATCTGCTTGGGATGGATTTTCGGCGAGGTCTTTCCGCACTTGTTCCAAAAGAGTTTTCACGGCGGTTTTGATGGTGGAGAGTTTATACATCCACCCTTTACCGTTGCGGTCCACAAAAAGATACAAATCCGCATTGCATTTCAAACCCCGACCTTCTTCGCCCGTGTCCACGTTCTTGATGACTTCATAAATCAAATCATCGCCCGATTCAACTCGTCCTTTGATTTGAAGGGAAAGGCGAGTTCCCTTGGCGGTGACGACCCAACGGTCGAGTTTCTTGTATTTATCCTCGTCAGCGGTCACTTCCAAAACTTTGCAGCCGATGGTTGCGAGTTGAGGGGTTAAATTGGAGACGATGAGTGCTTCCAAGGCCCGCCCTTTGGCGATGCGGTCAGCAAAGTTTTCAGTTGATAACATTGGGGTAATGTAGCACAGGATGAAGATTTGTCAATTTTTTTGTGTTTTTTCATTGTTTGGCTGATATAGTATTATTGGTTAGGAGAGGAATCTTGTAGTCTAATCCCGCAGCAAAAAACTCCTAACCAAGTCTGTCATCTCATAAAATGACACTGCGGGGTTTCCTTTGGTTAGGAGAAATATGAGAGTATATGTTAATGACAAGGAGCGATGTAAAGCGTGGCGCAAATCGCATCCCGGATACATGCAATACAAGCGAGCCACATTACATTATAAAATGAATGCGTGGCGTCGTAAAGCGATTGAGCGCAATCTTGAATTTACTATTACAGATAAAGATGTAGATTCTCTTCCACTCGTTTGTGGATACAGTGGAATACCATTAACGATGGAAGTTGGGTGTGATAATAGTGTATCATTGGACCGCATAAATAACGATAAAGGATATATCCCCGGAAATATTGTGCTTTGCATCCGATGGGTGAATGTAATGAAGCAAAACAAATCCGTCTCTGAATTTGCTGATATGTGTCGGAAAATCGTAGAGTGTATTGAGCGAAATAAAATCTCCTCTTGACAAGTTTTGTTGCCTGTGCTATTCTTGTGCCTCTATGAAAACAAAAAATATAGAACTCGTGGAAACCAAAGTTAAAGCTTTGGTTTTGGAAAATAATGTTTCGCCCAAAGATTTGTTGATTGGTGTGCATAATGCGTGTGTGCATGGTGCTCTTTGGCCGAAACTGAACTTCGGGAAGGATGACCGCTATTTGGGTCAAATGTTCGATGGATTTGAACTATCCATTGAGGGAGCGAAAAAAGTTCAAAAAAGAATTTGACATTTCCAATGAATGTGGTAGAATGTTCGTAACATTGTGATTAGAGGGGTTTTCGGTGAACCTGTAATAACTGGGAAACCGTTAAAGATTTTGATGTTCTTTTGACAATTTAAGGTCCATACAGCAACAAAAACAAATTCATCTAAAACATGAGGAAAAGAACGGATATGCTGGCACAAATCCACCGATTCAGTTCGGAGAAATACTAACGTGCTCTGAGGATTAACAGTAAACGTCTGGACCTTGACAATTTTTGAGCGACGACCACCGTGACGCACTAACGGGTGATTGCCCGAGTGTGGTGTTGGTTGAGCATAGCACTGAAGCGAGTCACAAAAACTATGCTAAATCGTTCAATATACGTCTGAGAGAGTCGCCAAGCGTCTCGTGTAGGGAAACCTGCCTCAGTCGTCAATTTAGATGCGTAACTGCAATAAAAACTAATAAGGCCGTCCGTTGGCAAGACACAAAACTATGCCCAGAAGTCCGACTGTAAAAGGATATGCATCTAGCCAAATTTTGTTGATAGATACGAAAAGCATAGGAATGCCGGTTAGTATCTAGCATTAACCTGAACAACGAAAGAGAAAGAGACCGTTATATGAAGACCGCAATCAAGACCCGTAAGACTCAGTATGTCCCTGCCCAAAACCCATTTGTGCAGGCAATGACCAACGCTGCCAACGTGACTTTCACGGAGAATGGCGCACTCACCAACAAGTCCACGCTTTCGAGCGTCCTCGACTGGTTTGGTGCGGGTGGAGCACTGCGTCAACGCACTCCACAGGATACCATCAACATTTTCACCCGTGCCTTCGCTGAGGACCGCCTCACGGCATTGAAGGTTTTGTTCTACTTCCGTGACGTTCGTGAAGGTCAGGGAGAACGTAATACTTTCCGCATCATCGCCAAGTATCTTGGTGAAAACTATTCGGAAGTGGTTCGCAAGAACTTGGAAAACATTCCTTTCTATGGTCGTTTCGACGACCTCTATTGTCTCATTGGCACTCCTCTCGAAAAGGATGTTTTTGAGCTTATCTCCAAGCAATTGAAGGCTGACCTTCGGGCCATGAAGGCGGGCGAGCCTGTCTCGCTGTGTGCCAAGTGGTTGAAGTCCGAGAACACCAGTTCTGCGGAGTCCTGCCGCCTCGGTCGCAAGACCCGTGAGGCATTGGGTCTTTCTCCAAAGCGTTACCGCAAGATTCTTGCGGCTCTCCGTTCCTATACTAATGTCTTGGAAACCAAGATGTGCAGTGGGCAATGGAATGCTATTAACTTTGAGCAAGTGCCCTCCAAGGCCAGCTTGAACTACCGCAAGGCTTTCGGTCGCCACGACCAAGAGCGTTATGCAAAGTATCTTGAGTCCGTCAAGAAGGGCGAGGCCAAGATGAACGCTTCGGCTGTATTCCCATACGAAATCTTCCGTTCCATCGTGAAGGATTTCTATGGCCACACGCATCCTTCGGCTCAGGAAATTTTGCAAGCTGACTTGCAATGGAAGTCCATGCCTAACTGGATGGGTGAGAACGAACACAAGGGTATTGTTATTGCCGACGTGAGCGGCAGTATGTTCAGCGGTGTGCCCAACATCCTCGTCGCTGTTTCTCTGGCGATTTATTTCGCCGAGCGCAACGTTGGTCCTTTCAAGGACATTTGGATGAATTTCTCGGATACTCCTACGTTCCAGAAGTTGCGTGGTAGTAACATCTACGAGAAGTGGCAGAACATGGACAAGAACAATTGGGGTGGTTCGACCAACCTCCAATCTGCCTTCGACTTGATTCTCCGCACTGCGGTTCAGAATCGTGTGGCTGCGAAGGACATGCCCGACGTGCTTTACATCGTCTCCGATATGGAGTTCAATTCGGCGTGCAATGGGAATAGCAAGACCAACTTCCAAACGATGCGTGACAAGTATGAAGCGGCAGGCTATGAGCTTCCTCGTGTTGTGTGGTGGAACGTTGCCTCCCGCAACGATAACTTCCCTATTCGTGCCGACGACACGGGAACTGCCTTGGTGTCGGGATGCTCGCCGAGCATCTTGAAGTCCCTCCTTGGGGCTGTCACCTTCGACCCTCTTAGCATCGTCTATGAGACGGTCAACAAGCCTCGCTATGACCGAGTGAAGGTATAAGAATTGTAAGGCTAGGACATGCCCACCCGAAAGGGTGGGCTTTTTATTTTCAGACTTGACATTTGTCCGAAATGTGCTATTATGAAGGTTCTTAAAGCTGCTCCTCTGCGGAGACTACAGTGAAATCGAAAGAATAAACATATGAGAAACAAACAACAGAGATACGGTATCTTCTACCGTTCCAATGGCCGGATGACTACGACCCCCTATGGAGGAATGACCTTCACTGCATACCAGTTGAATCGTCGCCCTCTAACGGAACACGTCAAGACGTGGCAAAACTATATCTTGAAATCCAAGATGGAAATTTTGCCCGTGAACTGACCAATGACCGGCCCTCGAACGGTCATAGTCAACCTTCGGCACCACAAGGCTGAGGTTGTCTGTGACCGTTCTTCTATTTTCGGAAATCCCTTCGACTATCAACAACTCGGAATCACACGGGATGAAGCGTGTGACCGCTTTCGGGAGTATTTTTTTAAAAGGTTGACAGACCCCGTATTTCATGCGAAAGTAATAGCACTGAGGGGTAAACGACTTGGATGCTGGTGCCGATGTTTACCTCCGTGTGACAATCCGAAGTGCAAGGCCCACCGATGCCACGTTGAAACGATTGTTAAATTTTTAGAAAATAATGCAGAAAATCGCTGATATTTTCATATTTTACCCATTTTTCCAATATTTATGGGTATATGAAATATGTGATTTACAAACTAACTAATAAAGTGACGGGAAAAGCATATGTCGGAAAAACTTTAGATTTGCCTGCCCGTCTCCGCAAACACAAATCGGATAATAACTGCATCTATCTTCATAGAGCCATTAAAAAATATGGAATGGATAACTTTTCCAAGGAAGTGCTGGCAGAGAGTGATGATGAAGAGCAAGCATACCGCATTGAAGAGGCGATGATTGTGAAGCATAAAACTCTCAAACCATTTGGGTATAATCTATTAGAAAAAGATGGAACTCACAGGAAACTTGGGGCCGCTTCATTGGAAAAATTGGCACATTCATTGCAAGGAAGAAATGACCTCGATAAGAAAAAAAGTACATTCATCGGAGTCCGTAGTCGGAAAGGTACTGCATCATTTGAATTACGAATACGATATAAAGGTGTAAGGTATCAACGATATTTTCCAACCGAAATTGAGGCGGCAGAGGCATACGATAAAATGGCAGTTCATTTTTATGGTGCAACTGCAAAGATAAATTTTATTGATAACCTTGAAGATTATCTCAAATGCGATTTAAAATCATTTATTTGCACATTCAACGAATATAGGAAAATAAAGACATGAAACCTGAACGGATTTTTATAGTGAGACATGGCCAATCAGACGGAAACGTTAACAAAGAAATTTATAGAACTATTCCTGATTACGCATTACAATTGACTAACTTAGGAAAACTCCAAGCAATTGATGTGGGTAAGAAATTGTATTCTATTATTGGGGACTCCTCTGTTCAATTTTATGTCTCTCCATTTTGGAGAACCAGACAAACATATGCTGGAATTCGTCAATCATTTCAATCCACAGTGAAATATCAATATTACGAAGACCCACGGTTAAGAGAACAAGAATGGGGAAATAGAGTGGATGAAAATGGAATGAAGATGTTTGATGCTAAAATTGAGGAATACCGTGACAGTTATGGGCACTTTTACTATCGGTTCCGTGACGGTGGAGAATCGTGCGCCGATGTTTATGACCGTGTGAGCGACTTCATGAATACAATGCATCGGGACTTCACCAAGAAAGATTTCCCCCGCAATGCGATTGTCGTAACCCACGGAATGACAATGCGGCTGTTCATTATGCGATGGTTCCATAGTTCAGTGGAAGAATTCGAAAGTTGGGGGAACCCCGTGAATTGTGGGTATTATCTTCTCGAACGTGGGGATGATGAAAAGTATAAGTTAATCACACCGCTTCGCACCCACAAATTGCGACACGAGTTTCAATTCAAACCCGAAGATGGGACAAGCCATTTTTTCCCAACACAAACCATGTTGCCTTACGAGCCGATTGAAAAGGTTTGACATTTGGCACAGAACTTGTATAATACCCACCATGCTATATTTTATCGAATGCCGTGTCACCCGTCGCCATCAGAACATTTCGACTCTTGCCCAAGAAGTGGTCGGTCATCTGGTCAATGCCAACACGCCTGCCGAGGCCGAGTGGAAATACAAGGATGCGGTGAAGAAAAAGTATGCTCATGAACCTGTCGTGGACATCAAGTATGAATCACTCCACTTCGCCAGCGAAATCAAGTAACCTATGACTCTTCGAGAAGCACTCATGTCTGCGGACCTCAACGAGGTCTATGCTATCATTAACAAGCGTGATGCCGCCAACGCCGTTGGTGAAGAAGCTCCCACCGTAGAACAGACCGAAGCCAATTACAGCCGAGTGGTCAAGGAACTCATGGGCAAGCCCCACGTAAAAGCATATTCAATGCCTTTCCTTGTCACCAATCAGGTTGACCCATTCGATAAAACCCCTTTTGTTGATGTTTGTTTGCGAAACCGCCGATACGTCGAACCTCCCAAGGGAGCGAAACCGTGGGGCGGTGTCCGTGGCAAAGCTATCCCCAAGGGCCACTACAACATCAATTTGAGTAAGTATAGTCAACGGTATTCAATTATGGGAATCCGTTGGAGCAAGTTAATTGACACTCCGATTGAAAACAAAACCAACTGCTCCATCGAAGAAGTTGTAGCTTATATCCTGTGGGAATTGACCTTTGATGGATGGACCGAAGCGGCAGCAGTCGAAAAGACAAAGGCCATCACGGAACGTCTCAAAGAATCTCTCAAAGAGATTAAGAGCGGCAAATGTGTTACTCTCCCACCGTCCAAAGAGGGAGGAATGAGTGTTGTCATTCCCGACTCTGTGAATCAACAAATCATGGACATCATAAACAAAAAGAAAAATGAATAATCCCGTCAAATCTTTTGCCATAATTGCATTGTTGGGTGCTTGCGTCGTAATGGTTTTACCATTCATGTTGCTCATCATTGAAGCGATGTTCAATGGATATGACCAGAGTATTCTTGCAAAACTGATAAATAACATATGAAACTCGGCGAACTGAAAAAATCTCTAGCCAAACTTCCACCCGACATGGATGACATGCAAGTGCTTCTTGTATATGCCCGTGACGGAAAGACCCAACTTGAATGTGTCGCTTTCACAGGATACATTCCAACGCCGGGACTTGAATGCGTGGCCGTGGGTGGAATGTCCGAAATCAAACGTCGTGTCGAGGCGGGTGAAATGCCGCCGCCTGTTGGCTATGACGAAAGCCTGCCTCCCGACGACGATGAAAACGAGTGAGGCAGTTGAAGCCTTGAAACAGGGCAAGATAATCATAGGAATGCCTTCGGACCCTCCTGTGGATAAATTCGATTCTTGCTCAAATGGCCGTAACTGTTACAGATTATATCGGAACGATAAAGTCGTCGTTTTGAAACCTGTTTCCGATTGTGTTGCCGATGTTGTCCGCATCATTGACCTCGAACAATTCGCTTCTTTAAACAATTACCCTTACCTCAACTTTGCTATCTTTAACCATTAACCAACATGAAAATCGAAACTACTTCCCTTCAAAACTGGCAAATCGCCAGCAAAACACGTCCCATCAAGGCCAAGCCTCTAATCAGTTTGATGGTTGACCGCAAGGTCGCCAGCAAATTCCTTGTAGATACCCTCGAAGGCCACGAACCTCTTGGTGATGGTTCTATTATCTGTGTCGGGGAAGCGGGTGACGTGTGGCAACAGACACAAAAGAAGCTCCTTCAAAAGTATGTTGTGACCGCCATTGATGCCGATGGCTGGATGGATTGTCAACCTCTCCCTGACAATGCAGTGGATGTTGACGAGTTCCGCAAGCTGGTCGGGGACGACGCCATCGTGAACCTCAAGATTGAGGACAAGAAGGGGTTGGACTATGTTAAGAATACTTTTGTCAAGACCCCGAACACCGTCTTGGTGCTGGCTCGTGGCGATATGTATGTCGAACTCGACCGTCCCCATGAAATTCTGACCGCAACCAAGACTCTGCTCGAAAAAGACCCCGAGGCGATTTGCGGTTCTCGCCTGTTACTTTCGACCATTCACGACCCCGTTCCGTCCTGTGCGGACTGGAATGAGTTAGCTTGGTTGGCCGACATCGGCTATAAGAATATGATGCTCTGCGACGAACTGTGTCTCAAAGAAGAGCTATTGTCTCGTGCGGTGAATGCCTTTCAAGCCTTCCGCAATTCTTATACAATCACTCGTCCGAAGCCTTTACGAGTCCTTCCTACCGTGGCGAGGCCCGTTCGGGTGGATGCCCCGCCGCCTTCTCCTGTGAAAGAGGATAAGTCCATCTTTGGCAAGGGTTGGGCGTGGTTGAATGGTCGGCAACGCAGTCTATGAACAAATACCATACCGAAGTAGTGGCTTATTTGGCCGAAAAAGATAAATCCTTGACTTGTGATAAGTTCACTGGTATGCTTAACGTCTCTCATGGGGATGGGTCTCATTTTGCTCTGCCCAACTCCATCATTGAAGAGAAAACATTTGGAGAGGCCGAAATGCTGTTGGTTTGGACCGAGCATTGTGGATACTTTTACTTCTTCAAAGAGGACTTAGAGCATTGGCATTACAGTCAAGAATGAAACGCCGAAAACTGAAAAATGGACAGGTGGTTGCAGATGCTCCTAAGAGCGTTCCGATGACGATTGATTCCAAGTGCCCCAAAAAATGGGCATTTGTGGACATGGAGACAGGCCAGATTTGGGTGCATAAAAGTCGCATCCCAAAGTATAAAAACTATAAGTATAACGATTTCTTCGCCGCCGATGAAGATGCGGTGCGGGCATTGGAAAACATAGTTACAAACATGATAGCCGAAAGGATGGGATTATGAGACCATACGTTCTGGATGAGCGACGTGCCGAGCACGTTGATACTCGCTATATGACTCCACAACAACGCCGTGGTGCGGTGAGGAAACGCCGCAAAGAAGTGCGTGCCAAACGCAAGGCTGACCGCCACGAGCTTCGCCAAGAATGGGGATTTTGATTTATGAATGCGAATATACAAGTTGACCTCAAAGTTTCAATGCAACAATTCAAGAAACGCCAAAAGGCTAACAAAGGAAAGCAAATTGACAACAGCCGTCTCCCGGCAGGCTCGCCAATGTATTTCTTTTGTCGTTTCGGCGGAGCACCCACGGATACACAGCCAGAGTGTTACACTTGCACTCCAAAAACGGTGTGTGACCCCTGCGAAGTGCTTCATGCCCACGGATTAGTATGACACCACATCAACAACAAAACATCGAGGAACTCGGCAAGCTTATCAAACGGCAAGCCGATGAAGCTAACCGTCAAATTGATGATGCAATGTCTCAATCTTCGATTGACTCGGACTATGACGGCGAAATGCGTGGATTGATTCGTCAATTCATGGCTTTGGCCCAACAGCAGTATGAGGAACGGCAATACGTTTATCATATTCTGAGCGACCCCACACCTACACCACCTACCACATGAGCAACGTCTTTGTCGCCCCAAAAATCAAAGTCGGCTTCCAAAAACGAAGCGATACTTTCACTGGCCAACTCGCCTACATCATCTATTATGATGAGAAAGGAAAAATCCGAAAAGAGAAGAGTTGGAACAGTTGGCGAGACCACAAAATCGCACCGCAGGAGTTTGATAACAAGCCAATGGACGGCTTCACCCTGAATAAGGATGTCAAACGCTATTCGGGCGACTGGTTTAGTTCCCATCGCACGATGATTCGGGTTCACGACCCTCGTGGGTTTGAGTTTGAAGTTACGACCGAGAACCTCATTGGTATTCTTATGCACACGGATTGCCTCCGTCGTGGGCTTGTTGGGCAATTTGTTTATGCGTGGATGGGACCGGAACTCGTCCTACTCCCGACCAACAGCGAAGAGTATCAAAACGCTACCAAGTTCACCACGGGGCTTTCCAAGAAGGTTTCCGCCAAAGACATCGTTCCCGGTATCTCCTACAAGACCAAGCGTGAGGGAGATGTTATTTACATTGGTCGCTTCAATTGGTATGAATATAGCACCAAAGGTCGCAGCCGCTATGGTTCTCGTGTAGGTCTTCGGAATGAAGAGAAAGTCCATGTTTTTACAAAAGACGAGGGGAAGAGTTTCTTCAAAAAGACTTCGCTTGAATTCCTGTCCGAAGCAAACAGCGACGTGCCAGTGAGCAATCTGGCCAATTTGGTGACGAAGTTCAACAAGAAATCGTATGCCAATAAGATTGTCAAATTCGAGATGCGTCCTACCTCGTTTGACCCGACTGTCCGAAACAAGGAATACTACGGCCCGTCGTTGGTTCATGAATGCTATTTCGTGGAGAATGATGGCTCCAAGGAAATCTATGGCGAAGTTCACGTATCGGCTCGAACTGAACGCAAACCAAAAGCAGACGGAACATCGGGCGACTATGAAGTTAAGGGATACAATCTTTCCAACGATTATTATGGTAAACGAGGGATTAAACTCGCCGATGGAGAGCTTGTTCAATTCCCGCCTACGCAGGATAGAAGCAGCTTTTACTATACACGGCCTCCCGAGAAAAGCCTTGAGGCAATGCAACAATATAAGTTTTTCGACCTCTTTGTCACTTACGAGAGTGGCAAGGTAACACAGGTCAAATCGCTATACGAATTGGATAGCGAAAAAGGTGAAATTGAATAACATATGAGCGAAAACAAAACTGACAAGATGGTTCTCGAACTTCTCAAGAAGGTCGAAGAAAAGAAGAAACAAATCGGAAACGCAGAGCGTCCTTCGTGGATTACAAACTGTTCCTTCCGTTACAACCCTGACACCAACGCCGCCGTGAACATTCAGGTGGCAGGGCTTGAAACCCTCGTGGATATTCACGCTTTCCTGACAGCGAAGTATGCGGCATTCAATACGTCGCTTTCAGCCCTTGGGTTGACCGAGAAGGAAGTATCGTTTCGTCACTGCAACTTCACCTACGACCAATGGGTGGAAGACATTCAGACTCGTATTGCAAGCCTGCGTATCAAGGCCAAGCGGGATGAACTCGCCGCATTGGAATCTCGCATCAACGCCTTGGTTAGTCCCGAACAGCGTCGTGCCATCGAATTGGAGAAGCTTGTCAAGGAAATGGCATGAGCGGATATTGCGAGGGAGACGTTTGCGGGCGTGATGGCTGTCAAGGAATCATTGACAGTCATCCGCCAGAAAACTGTTCGTGTCATATCTGCCCGCCGTGCTCGTCTTGCACGGCCCCCGGAACTTTTGCCCTGTCTGTGGATGGGAGGAAAAGTATGATGAAGAAGAAAAGCCTTTACAAGAGTCCCCTCCTGTGATAGAATACAAACCACTATGAAGACGGTTTTTCAAGACAAAATTCGTGTTGACATCACGCTCCCCAAAGCAGAAGCGGAGAGATTGCTATCCTTATTGAAGGATGATATTGAATTCGATGGCCTTGGCGGAATGCTGAAAGCGGGATTGGCTCCGAGATACGAATACACCGTCAAATGTTTTGGATGTGGCCATAAGATGGCCATATGGGCAAAAGAACCGCAAACCAAAGAACAATTGAAGAAGACCGAGGAATACATTCTCTGCGGCCCCTGCTTCGACTCCGAGGATTTCAAGTGAAACCATTGTTTACACTATTCGGGTGGAAGTTCTATTTTTGTTACCGTATATGAAAGACGACCTTGGAGACAGAATGAAGGGGCAGTATGAGGACCGGACTAGGTTCATGCTCCCTCGGCGCACTTATACCATCCTGCGATTGGATGGAAAGGCATTCCATACTTACACCCGTAAGTTGAAGAAGCCCTTTGACTATGACCTCTTTGAGGACATGGATAAGGCTATTATCGCTATGCTCCCCGAAATTCAGGGAGCGGTGTTCGCTTACACACAATCCGACGAGATTTCTGTCTTGCTAACTGACTTTGCTTCACCCACGACCTCGGCGTGGTTTGATGGCAACCTTCAAAAGATAGGGAGCGTGGCGGCTTCCATTATCACGGCAGAATTCAACAAGCTTCGTTGGAAGCGAGTGTATGATGAAGAAAAGGCAATTTTGGATGCTATTCCAAGAGACACACAGTATTTCAAGATGAATTTTGAAACGCTGCCTATTGCCTATTTCGATACCCGTGCATTCACTATCCCCGACCGCATTGAAGTGATGAACTACTTCATTTGGCGTAACCAAGACTGTTCCCGCAACTCGGTTTCAATGGTTGCTCAATCCAATTTCTCCCACAAGGAATTGCAAGGGAAATCCACTCTCAATTTGCATGATATGCTCCATGCCAAGGGCGTGAATTGGGCAACTGATTTTCCTGATGGGGCCAAGAATGGAAGACTTATTGTCAAGGAACAATACGTAACAGAATTCATTCCGACTGGCTTCACGGTGACTCCCCAAGATTTTGGCGATAACACTCTTCGTGGAACGCTTGAAGGGAAAGGTGTTACCCGTAATCGGTGGGTTGCCAAAGGTGCTTGGAAGTTCACGGAGGACAAAGACAAGCTTTTAGCTCTGATTCCGCAATATGCCTAACTTACTGAAAAGCTTTTATAATTGGTTTGTGAAAGTGGATGCTCCCACAAAACGTGTTTACAATACAGGATGGGACGAGCATCCTACACTTACTTGGGAACCTGCTCCTTCAATTGAATTTGGGGGCGGTGGTATGGGATGGAATCGCCTACTGCATCCTGCTGGAACCTTAACAACCCCACAACGGAAGTATTTCTGTGAATGTGGGACGGAATTAACAGATGGTCCAACAGGTGGTGCTGCCATCAATGCGGTATGTGAAAAGTGCCGCTTGAATTATGGATGTTTACCCGGTTACGGATTGTAATTTATGGAAAACTACATTGAACAATGCAAGGTTGTTCGGAAGCTCACGATGGCTCCGATGAAGGATATTGCCGCTGCCCTCCTTGACACGAAGGGAGACGTGGATGCGGCTGTGGAGTGGCTTATCAAGCACAAGGCCACGAGTGCCGAGGATATGGCCAGTCGCAAGGCCGACAATAATATTGTCTATTCCTATGTCCACAACAACAAAGTTGGGGCCATGATTGTTTTGGCGTGCCAGACCGACTTCGTTGCCAAGAACGAGATGTTCCTCCAATTGGCCAAGGATGTTTGTATGCATATCGTGTCCAACACAACTTGTGAGTATGTCTCCGAAGAGGATGTCCCCGGCACGGTGAAATCTATTTTCATTTCGGATTGTAAGAAAACATTGACCAACAAGCCCGAAGCCATTGTCGAGAAGATTGTGGCGGGTAAGTTGGCCAAAATGTTGGATGAAGTCTGCCTACTTCGTCAGAAGTTTGTCAAGGATGACAAGATTACAGTGCAACAGCTTGTCGCCAATGTCTCGGGAACGGTCGGAGAGAAAATTGAAGTCAAGAAGTTCGTTCGGTTCTCCGCATAATTGTCTATTGTTATGAACATCCAAGAAATTCGCACTATCACGAAACAGGTCAAAGAAAAGCGGGCTGCGGCAGGCCGCAAAGCCGCAGCTACCGCCAAAGAGAACGAAAAGAAGAAGCGTCTCGAAATGATAGAGAATGCCAAAGATGTATCATTCTTCATGGAAGAAATCGAAGCGACTGCGAAGAAGGGTAAAAATACGTATTCTATTTCACTAGGCGGTGATAAGGATGACCCGGGCACACGCCTCGAAATGAAATATATCAAAAAGAAGCTGGCGGATTTCAACCCCACGTTTACACGGGATGAACATACAACGTGTTCGTATAACTATGATGGGGATTCCATAGACGGCACGGATAGAATGTATCATGCTATGACTGTTCACTTCAATTGGTAACATATGAAAAACGCACTTTTAGCTTTAATCGCCGCCATACTAATCATATGGGTTCTGCTTCATGGATTGGCCCACGCTTGGATGGCCTTGGGCGTCTTGAAGTTTGGATTCATTGTCGTCGGAGTTCTTGTTGTTGGGTGGCTATGGGGTCACTTTACACGAAAATGACTGACGCTGAGATAGACGATATTTACGAAGTCGCCGACCTTTTGATGACGAGAGGTCGGTGGTTTCTTTTGGATGACTTGTTAGAGTTCTATGCTGATGCTTCATGGCGTATGCCTCTTGATATGTTGATTACTTGGGCGACCGTTACTTTACCTGTAAAAAGCAAACTAAAAAATCGGAAGCGATTCATCGAGGAATGTTTGAAGTTTCATTCAGACCCCGATGACCCTCAACTCTGGAAAGGACTCGAATGAAATACATAAGCATAGACATTGAAACCACTGGCCTCAACTCCAAAACCTGCGACGTGCTCGAATTTGGAGCACTTATTGAAGATACTCTGAACCTACTGCCACGGGAAGAGCTTCCCACCTTCCACGCCTACATATTGCAGGATAACTATCGGGGAGAGCCATATGCGTTGGCAATGAACGCTCATATCTTTCAGAAAATCCTCGCCTTGCAGAAAGAGTGTAGTCTTCTGCTGATGCGTCCTGATGACATGGTGCAGAACTTCAAGGATTTCTTACTTCGGAACCTCGGCGACAAGCGTGGTGTGGTCGCAGGAAAGAATGTTGCGGGATTCGACTTGCCATTCCTTAAGGATTGTATTCCTTATTGGACCGAGGAAATCAAGTTCCATCATCGAGTCATTGACCCCGGAATGCTCTATTTCAATCCATTGACTGATGCTCTCCCACCCGACCTGAAAGAATGTAAGAAGCGTGCGGGACTTCCCGAACTCGTAACTCACGAGGCTTTGGATGATGCGTGGGATGTTATTCAGTTAGTGCGTGCCAAGTCCCCATTAAAATAAATAGACTATTCTTAGTCTGTACGGGATAATACCGTTATGACATCCAAGAAATACGGTAACGACAACTATTGGGCATTCTTCGAGGAAAGCTGGAGCGGCAAGGAAGTAGCCATATGGAAGGGGCCAGAAGGGGCCGAGGAAATCATCGCCCGTGCCAAGGATAAATACGAGGCCAAGACTATCGTGGATGCGCTACTCAAGCATATCAATACCGATGTTGGTCTGTCTAACAAGCAACTCGCATTCTTAGAGTTTGTAACCGCTCAATGCATCGAGCCTTATGCCACGATGGCGTCCAATGCCATTCTGTGGAAAGACAAAGTGGCATACGAAAGTTTGAAGAACGAATTCCCGAAAATCTATTCGTGAATGTGTTTCTATGAAAATGTGTTTGAAATGCAAAACACTACGCAATCTTAGTGAGTTTGGAATAGACCGGCAAGCCGCATCTGGCTTACGACCATATTGCAAGACGTGTGAGCAGATACATTGGCATAATACAAAAGAAATGAAAAATAAGCAGCGAAGATGCCGATACTTGAAAGATAAAAGCATCATTTGTGCCAAGAACTATGCATACAAGAAACGGAGAATCCGAGAAGATATACAGTTTAGATTGCGTTGTAACTTATCACGTCGAATAAACAATGCTCTTCATGGAAATATTAAATCAGATAGAACGAAAAAATTGTTGGGGTGTTCGATTGACGAATTAAAGCTCTACATCCAAAACAAGTTTACATATGGAATGACATGGAATAACTATGGGGCGTGGCATATAGACCATATTCGTCCGTGTATATCGTTTGATTTATCTATTCCCGAACAGCAAAGAAAATGCTTTAACTATTCAAATTTACAGCCTCTTTGGGCCATAGACAATATAATAAAAAGAAATAAATATGAAAGCTCTCGCAGCAATGGATGTGAATAGAGGAATGGGATTCCACGGGAAGTTGCCGTGGCCACCAATAAAAGAGGACTTTCGATGGTTCAAGCAGAAGACGCTTGAGACAAAAAAATTGGTAATGGGTAGGGATACTTTTCAGTTTGTTGGTCCATTGAAGGATAGGTTTACCTATGTCTTGACCGCCGACTCTAAATTGCTTGCAGTTCCTCCATTTGCGACCTATCGCTATGTCAGTGCGGATTTCTTCAAACCCGAACCACATGATGATATGTGGCTCTGCGGGGGTGCCAAAACTTATACGTTGCTACTACCGCTTTGCACTGAGGTATATGTTACTCACGTTCTCGGTGAATATGACGTAGATACCTATATGCCTCCATTCGAGGATATGTTTCAGAATCAAGAAATCATTTTTGAATCCAAGGAGTTTTGGATTGTGAAGTATTCAAAGGCGACTGTATGAATAATCAACAACAATGGAAATGTAAACGCTGTGGATACCTCGTGGATATGGAACTTATGCGATGTAAGTGTGCCGTTAGTCCCTCGCCGTGGGAACCCGTGGTTTATGGCGACACCACTAACACATTCAAAAAGCCGAAAGAGAATTACTGCGAGCATTGCTATCAAGCCATTCCAGTTGGCGAAGAGGCGAAACACAAGGATGGTAAGTGTAATGAAATCTGCACCACTTGTGGTTGTCCCGTCCACCCTTGTATGCCTTGTGAAGAAGTGGTGATGCTGAACGGCAACCATACCGATGACACCTACAAGGACTTGTTAAAGCATATCCTTGAAGATGGACGCCGTAAGAAGAACCGCACGGGAGTTGATACCATTGGTGTATTCGGGGCTATGGTCCAGTTTGATTTATCGGAAGGGTTTCCGTTATTAACTACACGAAAACTTCCGTTCAAATCCATAAAGGTAGAACTGGAAGGGTTTATCAAAGGTATTACGGATAAAAGATGGTATCAAGAGCGGGGATGTCATTATTGGGATGAGTGGTGCAATCCCAAAAAAGTTCCCTATGGACATGATTCGGAGACGAAGCGTAAAATGAAAGATGAACCCGACCTTGGAAAAATATATGGGTATCAATGGAGAAACTTTGGGTCGGCGGGATATGACCAACTAAAAAAAGTGGTTGATACATTGAAAAAGAATCCGACAGACCGTCGAATGATTGTTTCTGCGTGGAATCCTTGTGATTTGGATGAAATGGCACTTCCTCCGTGCCATTTTTGGTGGATGGTTGGCGTCGAGGATGATAGATTAAACCTTGTGTGGGGACAACGAAGCGTTGACTCTGTATGTGGGCTTCCGAGCAATATTGCGAGTTATGCGTTGCTTCTTCATTTATTGGCGAAGGAGACTGGGTTAAAGGAAGGAACTTTAACTGGTCAGTTGGTAGATACACATATTTATGTCAATCATATAGATAACGTGAAGGTTCAATTGGAAAGGTGCCCTACACTTTTACCTACAATAGAAACCAACAAATTTACATCCATTTTTGAATGGACACACGAAGACACTAAACTCGTGGGATATAATCCACGTCCAAAATTGGAATTCGAAATCGCAATATAGTTTGATATTTCTTGTAAGACCATACTATTTATTGGTATGAATAAGAACACCTATTATGTTTACCAGTATCGAAACCCAATTAAAAATGGCGAAGTATTCTATGTTGGATATGGAAACCATGCACGCAAATGCAGAGGATTCCGAGCAAATGACCACTTAAATGAAGTGAAGCGTGGCATTATCTCCTCCAATAAACACAAATATTATACCATCAAACAGATTTTGGATTCGGGTAAAGAACCTATAATCGAAATTGTATCGGATGGGTTAACCCATTCACAGGCGATAGAAATGGAAACTCGGATGGTTGAGCAATATAAATCTACCTTAGTAAACCTTACCTCTGGCGGGGATGGTGGCGATACGTTCTCAAGTCAGCCAACTTGGAAAAAATCTCTCATACGGAAAAAATTACGTCAAAAACCACCCACAATACATTCTGAGGAATGGAAGCATCAACTGTCCGCAGACCGTCGGGGGCGAGGAAATCCATTTTATGGGCAGACACATTCGGATAAGACGAAAAAAATATGCGGAGCCGTGTGGCGAGGAAAGAAAATTCCAAAAGCCTTGATTGATAAACGACAAACATTATCCGTCTATAATGTCGTCACTCCAACGAATACAATACTAAAGTTTATAGGAAGGGTTGAGTTTGAGAAATACTTTAAGGCATTGAATTGTGGGATGGATAAATCCCATAAAATAAACTGGCAATTTTTGCTTCGGATGAAGACATCGAAAGGATATTATATTAAAGACATAGGTTCTATTCGAAAATCCGAAATAGACCTTGACTCCCAAGGTCAAACCAAGTAGCATTGAGTATGAAGAAGCAACCTATATCCGAATCATTGGATGACGCAATAGACACTCTTTATTCAGACTTGAGTGCTAAAGATGTCAAGTTCATCGAGGAGAATGACCATTCTACCATTCATTTCTTCGGTGGTATGCAAATGCGTAATAATTGGCATTTGTGGGATAAAAAATCTCCAATCAATAAGGATATTCAACGTCGGTTCAAGCTTGCTCATGGGGATGATTGTAGTGGATTGATATTCACTGGATTGTGGGCCAAAGTGCGGGGTGAAGATGTCACCAAAGAGTTGAAGAAATGTGCCGCCCGTTATACCAAACATTGGAGGAAGAGTGGGGTGGACCCAATGACCGGAAAGAAAATTGTAGTATGAACCTTCAACAAAATGATACCAAATTCGTTCCTCCAAAGGGACTACATTGGATATGCCCCACCTGTGGCGAGAAGTCCGTCATGGGATGCCGATGTCCTTTGTCTGACCAAACCTGCAAAAATGGGCATCATTGGTATATGTGTCCAATTCATCAGAAGACCGTTCTTGGAGAATCCAATCACGCTGGAGATACGTTTGTTTGTAGATGTGATTCGACTGCTTACTACCGAATTAATTGACGTATGATAATTTGGTTTGCCATTATCTATCTTATTATTGGAGCATTGTGTAGTGGATACATGATGTTTTCTTACTGGATGTTTTCTCATATTGAGAAGAATAAATTTGAAAAATACAGGTTAGAGGCGGCGAAGATGATTTCCGCAGATGAGCGAAATTCACGAGACATGTATCAAAATTGCAAAGCGGGATTAAGCGTATTCAATCTACTTAAGATTGCCCTTTTTTGGCCGCTTATTCCTCTTGCGTTTTATGCATCACGTTTAAGGAACAAATGAAAGACAATCGTATTCTTATCTTCGAACCAAAGCCCGGAGCCTCGGCAGACGAAGTGATGCAAGTCCTGCGAATGTTTGTTTTTCAAACATACCCACCCGAAATACGAACCCGAGAAAATATGCTTGCCCTGTTTGATTCGCTGCCTGAATCGGCTAAACGTCATTTTCAAGTTCAACCCCACCATGCAACACCTAACGTTAAAATCACCATTCCTTAAGAATATTCAAGTGGAGAATATGGATGACCTTACGTTGGAGTTTTTGCAAACGCAAGCGTCTCTCTGTCGGAAGGAACTCTTAAAAAACAAAGTGTTCCCGCCAAAGATGTTATCGGATACATCCAAGTGGGTTGTTCGGGCCAATACCGATGGCACCGTAAGCCTTCTGGCTCGTGTAAAACTACCGCTTGACAAATCCACGAGGCGTGCTATATTGGAGCCAACATGAAACGAAAAATCGTAGTTGAATTTGATGTGGACCCGACCGAATATAACGGTGCTGCTGACACCGATGCAGGGGCGGTTGAACTTGCTATGGCAATGCTCAATCAAGAAGCCGACCTTCCCCTTGAAACGGCCAAAGTTACTTGCGGCACTGTCACCCAATCCCACACCTGCGAAACTCTATGAATTTATTCAAGTTTGAACTGCCAAGGCTGTATGCTCGTGCCAGCGATGGCAAAACCGTTTTGGAATGGGATATTGAGGTTGAGGGAAATAAATTCCGCACCATTACGGGCCAACAGGGCGGCAACAAGGTTACTTCCGCTTGGACTACCTGTGTGGCCAAGAATGTCGGCAAAAAGCATTCGACGACGCCCGAAGAGCAGGCCGAGGCCGAAGCGACCTCGAAATGGAAGGATAAGCTCAAGACGGGCGGCTATTGGGAAGACCTCAAGGACATTGACAAGGGGTATCGCTTCATCAAGCCAATGCTCGCCTACCCCCTGATTTCCAAGCAGACCAAGAAGAACAAAGATGGGTCGGCTTACACCAAGAAAGTTGACCGCACGGAACATATTCGGCTCCCCGTTCAAGTTGACCGCAAATACAATGGAATGCGTCAGGTCACTTCTGTTGCCGGTCCCTTCTCTCGTGAAGGCGAGCCAATCCTTTCGGCCCCCCACATTGCCGACTCTGTAGCCCATTTGTTTGTCAAATTCCCCAAGCTTGTTCTTGACGGTGAGTTGTATAACCATGATTATCGTCACACGCTCAATGAGCTAATCAGCATCGTTCGCAAGACCTCCTTGAAAGAGCTTACTACCGAGTTGCTGGCGGAAAGTGAACGCATCGTTCGTTATTACGTTTATGATGCTTATGGCTTCTCGGTGGATGGGAAAGAAATTACCGAGGCCACGCCTTGCATCAAACGGCGTAAAGCCCTGACCAAGTTGCTCAAGGATGTCAAGTATGTAGTTCCCGTGCCGTTCTTCGTCGCTACGACGATGGGCGAGGCCAAAGCCCTATATGAAGGGTTTATTGACGATGGCTACGAGGGTGCCATTCTTCGTAATACTGATGCTCCCTATCAGCATGAACGGTGTAATGATTTGATTAAACTTAAGCCGTTCGAGGACATGGAAGTTCTTATCATTGATGTCATTGACCCCGGCTCTGGTAATTGGGGCGGCACGGGTAAGACAGCCGTGGTGAGGATGGCGGATGGAAAAGAATTCACTGCCACATTCAAGGGCGACCGTGCCACGCTCGAAAAAATTCTCCGTGAAAAAGACAAGTGGATTGGACAGACTGTGACGATGACCTACAATGGTTGGACGGGCAAGGGCACTCCTAACTATGGTCAAATCAATCCCTTTGACGGTTTCAAGGGGCACAAACCAATCAAAGCATAAACATATGTTAGCCGAAATTGTAAGCTGGCCCGAGGCGGTAGTATCCGTCGTGGGCATCCTCGGATTTGTTGCATTCTTCAACGGTCAATGGCCGTGGTCAGGCATCATTGTCCGTCACTACCACTGCCGCTGTAAGGGCGGAAAGAATTGTCAATGTCACGATAACGACGAAGATGAAGAAGACTCCGAAGATTGAGTATCGCCTCTACATTCTGATGCGGAACGACCTTCCGTCTTTGAATGCAGGCAAGGCAATGGCCCAAGCGGCTCATGCCGCCAATCATTTGACCGCTGAATGGTGTGATTCATCGGCGGTGAAAGAATACTCAAATCGAGACAACCCATTTGGGACAGCCATCGTGTTGTCGGTGGATAAAGCTACACTTATTCAAAGAATCAGAGCGGCATCAGAGTTGGAAGATATTGTTCCCTTTGGCCCCGTGTGGGATACAACTTATCCCTTCAATACCACCGCCGAAATCGCCGCACTCATTCCAAAGCGAACACTCACGGCCCCCACCGTGATAAAAGAAGATGGGCGGGCAATATGCTTTCGTAAAGAAATTACTTGTGGTTATATCTTCGTTGCCAATGGCAGCAAAGAACAAGCCGAACTGGTTGGGGACTTACCGCTCCATCCGTAAGAAATTTATGACATCAAAAAAACCTATACGCAAGAAGTGTCTCTATACGGCTCCGAGGTATTGGTATCATATTTCAAGCACTCTACATCGGAAAACAGAGTATCTCATTCCCCGAGACAATGATAAATGCTTCAATCGTTCTTCTACCGAACCTCACATTAAGCGAACCTGTGTGGCTCCCTCGGTTGAACATTGCCTAACGGCTGTCCCTTATGTGCCGGGAGATAAGTTTACCATTTATCGCACCCTTCAACGATGTCGAGCCACCAAGCCCGATGGAATTTATGACGCACACATTACAAACGAAGGATGGCTCATGGAACCGGCGTTGTTTGTGAAAGTCGGAACGCTGACGCTGGCCGATGTAGCTGCGGAACATGGCTTGTATATCATTGAAGAATCAGCATCAAGTAGCCGCCCCTCCCAATGTGGCAGAGTTTTGAAATGGTGGCAACGTCAACATCTTCAACGATTTATAAAACCTTCTTGACTTCCATTCGGCCTCGTGATATAGTGTCTTCCAATGATTGCATACCTTTTCATGGACTGCGAAATGGGCGGCAGAGAGTTGAAGTATTCTCTGTTGACTGCTTATTTTCGCATCACAGACTCCAACTTCACCAAGATTGGAGATTTGTATCTTGAAGTCAAGCCCGACGATGGCGTTTACATTGTGAGCGGCCAAGGAATGTCTGTAAACAAGATTGACCTTGTGGAGCACGACAAGCGTGCCATTCCATATAAGGATGCGAAAGGCATCCTGTTCAAGTTCCTGTCCGACAACTCCAAGCGGCTCGGCTGTCGGCTTACGCCCGTTGGCCACGGCATAAAGGGTGACATTGAGCATGTGATTGCTCGGCTCATTTCCGTTGGCTCGTGGGAGCAGTTTTGCACCTATCACTACATTGATACGTCTGTAGTCTTGCAATTCCTGCGGGCGTGTGGTAAGATGGACCCCGACACTGATGGAAGTGTGACGGCTCTTGCTGACTATTTCAACGTCAAAGTCGAAGGTGATGACCACGACTGCCGGGTGGATACACTGAAAACCCTCGGAGTCTTCAAAGAGTTTGTGAAGATTGGAAGTAATTTATGATAAATATTCGAGAATCCGAGACCCAAAAGTTTTGGGTCACGTCAGACCCACACTTGGGACACAATCCGAAGTGGGTAGGAACTCCTGCCCTTTGGCAATCCCGTGGCTGTTCCGATGTTAAGGAACACGACGACATGTGGATTGATATGACCAATGAACTGGTCGGCCCGAACGACTACTTGTTCATGCTTGGCGATTTCTGTCTCAATACCACCATCCAGCAATTTGATGCTTATCTCGACCGCATCAAGTGCCGAACTATTGTGTCTTTGTGGGGCAATCACAACAACCCACACGAGAAGGCTGTCTATCGCAAGGCGATGGGTAACAAGTTCGTCGGCCCATTCCCCGTGGAGACTTATCCACTTCAATATAAGAACATGCTCTATGTCGGCCCTCGCATTGAAGCGGTCATCAATGGTCAGTTTATGGTTATGGACCATTATCCGCTGTATGTGTGGAATGAAATGGCCCACGGTGCGTGGATGCTCTGCGGACATTCCCATAACGGCTGTGAACTAAGCCGTGCGGAAACGACCACGGGCAAGATTCTTGATGTCGGGTGGGATGGACACGGCAAGCCGTGGTCATTCGAGGAAATTCGTGAAGTCATGAACAAGAAACAAATCGTGGCTTTTGACCACCATCATCCCGACAAGACGGAAATCCCTAACCCTCAAACCAAACTATAATTATGAAAGACAAAAAGTTTCTCATTCTCATCGTCCTAGCAATCGGGTGGTTGCTGCTGTTCGCAGGAACAGCTATGGGCGAAATCAAACTCAGCCCCAACGTGGAGCGATTCGCTACCGTCATTGTTTTACTTTGGGGTGCTTATTGGACCTTCTCCACAATCTTTTGGGCGAAGAAGGATGAACCAACCACCCCGCCTCAATCAGACTGCCACGAAGGAACCTGTGGATGTAATCCCAAGGCTTCAACTCCATCGGCTCCTGAAACCAAATCTCCCAAGTCGTAATTGACAGCGACTAGGGTGCAACATTAAGTGTCAAGTAGTAGTTAACAACAAAAAACAACAACAATTAGTTATGAAAAATCCAGTTAAGTTGATTGCCAGCGGGATTATCTTTTTGATTATCCTCGTTCTAGGCTTCACGTCAGTCAAAATCGTTACCGTCGAAGGTAATGAACTCGGTGTCAAGGAAACGTGGTCCGAAGGTGTTTGCCCTGACATTATGCAACCCAAGACCTACTTCCTGTTCCCGGGATGGTCACAGACGGTTTACAAATACGATGCATCATCACGGGTCTATGTGATGAATGACAAGCCGATGTCCCAAGAAGGAAAGGCTACGGGTCGTGAGCAGGACTCTTACCTCGTTCAATCACAAGAAGGTCAGGACATGCGTATTTCCATGAATCTCCGTTGGCGTCTTGACCCCGCCAAGCTCGTTTCCATTCACAAGACTGTTCGTGACGACATCGAAGAGAAACTTATTCGTCCCACCATTCTCCGTGTTGTCAAGGACGAGGCCACGCAGATGAAAGCTATTGATGCTTATTCCGGCGAAGGCTTGGTCAAGCTTCAAGCAGCGATTCAATCCGCTCTCGCAGGCAAGGATGCAGGCGAAGGCAAGGAACTCTCCGACCGTGGTGTTATCGTGGAAAACTTCGTCATCGAACACATTGCCCTCGACCCCAACTACGTCGCCGAAATCGTGAAGAAGCAGATTGCAGTGCAATCACAATTGCGTGCCGTGGAAGAGCAGAAGGCCAATGAAGCCGACGCTCTCGTGGCCAAGGCCAAAGCTCAAGCCGATTTGAATACTCAAGTCGTTGCGGCTGACCGAGACGCCCAAATCGTGGTTATCAAGGCCAAGGCTGCTGCCGAACAAGTCACCGTCAACGCCGAAGCTCAAGCCAAGCAAGTCACTATCGCCGCCGAAGCTGCGAAGCAACAGGCCCAACTGGCGGGTGAAGGAAAACGCCTTGGTATGACTGCTGAGGCCGAAGGTATTCTCGCCGTTGGTCGTGCCGAAGCTACGGCCAAACAGTTGATGATTGATTCCTACAAGGCCGCTGGCCCTGACGCTTATGCGAAGATTCAAATCGCTCAATCGTTGGCCGATGGAACCAAGGGAATTCAAGGCTATCTGCCCAACAACTTCAACCCGACCATCATTTCGGGTAACTTCACAGAAGCCATCGAAACAATCCTCGGTGGTCGTGGACCTCTTGCACCCGCCGCCAAGTAATCGTTATTGTTGTTGAACTGTTACACTATGCCGTGGAGATTCGTCTCCACGGCATTTTCGTTTATAATAAGTTGACGGTAAGTGGGGTCGGGTCTATAATATGCTACACTATGGAACTTGAATATACTCCCCAACAACCCAAGCAAAAAGAAGCCCCAAAGCCCGAGTTTGTTCTCGTGGAAGATATGACGGGAAAGCCCCCGCCTCCCCGTGGCCCGCAGGTTTTGCAAGCTTATCGTCAAGACAAGAACGGTAAACAGGTTGTTTTGCAATTCAAGGTGCCATATCCACCTAAATCAAATTGCAAACGATGCCGAGGGCGTGGTTATGATGGCTTCATAAAGGATGGAGAATCTTATGCCCTCAACATGTGCAAGAAATGCTTCCCAATGATTAAATAACATATGAATAAGACTTTAGACAATTTCCTTAGCGAGAACTATCCTCGAATTTTCGAGGAACGAAGCTTAACAGTTTATCAATCCTGCATGGGCCGAGGATTTGAATGCGGCAATGGGTGGTTTCCTCTGATTGATTTACTCTGCCACAAAATTCAGAACTACATTGACACCTATAACAGGTATAACAAACCCGAAGCTCGGATTCCCCAAGTTGTTTTCCTTCAAGTGAAAGAAAAGTTTGGTGGTCTTCGCATTTATCACAAGGGCGGCGATGCTTATTGTGAGGGGCTTATCAGTATGGCCGAATCTATTTCCTATAGCTTTTGTGAGATATGCGGAACGGGTGGATGTCTGCATGTAGGCCATACGAGCGGATGGATTCAATCGGTTTGCAAGGAATGCTCGAAGAGAACCAAGAGGCCAATCAAAATGGATACTGAAATTCAGAAGATGTTGGCCAAGGCAATTCAACAAGACGACAAGCGTCTAATGGAATTTTATGACTCAAGATAAGACCCAAAGCTTTTCCGAATCTCCTATTGTGACACACGAATGTCATTTGCCTACATATGATGTTACAAATGGCATAGATAATAATTCTAAAGTTATTCAGCATAAAGAGAATGAAACTATGACTTCCAGAATTGTATCTTTGCCTCGCATATACATTGCGAGCAAAACAATTCATGCTCCGAAATGGAGACGACTTCGGGATGAAGGATACAATATTGTTTCGACATGGATTGATGAGGCGGGAGAAGGGCAATCAGATTATCGAGAACTTTCAGTTCGATGCATTCGTGAAATTCGACAATCGGATTTTTTAATCCTTTATTGTGAAGTGAATGAAGTATTAAAAGGAGCCAATGTTGAGGCGGGAGCCGCCTTGGCTTTTGGTATTGAAGTTAGATGTGTCGGGAAATGTAATACTCTTAACCGAGTGTTTTGTCAACATCCATTATGGAATGAGTATTCGGATATTTATGTTGCTTTAGAAAATAAATAATATTTTCTCACACCAAGTTTATATTTATACTTAGTATGAGAAATATTAATGGACGAAAAAAAGGCGAACTTAA
>VFSW01000311.1_pt1 | contig 69133 bp, 56 predicted proteins | sample 5358111 | NCBI WGS metagenome assembly VFSW01 (sample SAMN11554181, study PRJNA540505) | mine drainage metagenome | isolation source: sediment from site ElyBrook_90M | place: USA: Ely Copper Mine, Vershire, VT | collected 2017
ACCCGGCGTTGTCAAACATCCACCCGCTCTCACAAAACCACGCACTGGCGTGCCCCACCCGCTTGGGCGGTGGCACCCCATGCTCATTCGTCGTCTGGTGTGGGTGGGGGATGGCCGTCGTAAATCAAATTGCGACGACGTTGCAGGTAGGCGTCCCGGACAAATGCGTAAGGGTCGAGGGCTGCTGTTTCCAATACATTGCTAGCTGCCAGCAGATTGGATCGGGTGTTGACCGTTTCAAAGGCAAAAATTTCTGCGAGCTTGGTATTGGTGGTATGCAGGTTGGTATACAGTCCAAGCGGCGTATCTCCCACGAGGCCTAACGTATCTCGCACTGTACTGGGTCCGAGAAGAGGTAACACCAGGTAGGAACTATCGTCCCAACCCCATACGGCAAGAGTTTGTCCAAAATCTTCACGGTGGCGAGGAAGTCCGGCGGGTGTGGCAACATCCAGCACTCCCAGTAGCCCTATTGTCGTGTTCATCACAAATCGGCCACCGTCTTCCAGCCCTTGTATTCCTTTGCCCTGCAAAAAGTCATTCACAAAAACCGCAAGGTCCCCAATATTGTTAAAAAAGTTGGTGACGCCAGTACGGACAAAATCTGGCGTGACAGTCACATAACCGCGTGCCACAGGCCTCAGGATGGCACGATCCAGTGTGTCGTTGAAGCTGTACATGGCCCGGTTGTAGGACTCCATAGGGTCCTGATCAGATGCGACGCTTCCCTGGGGAAGGCTGGCACAACCCATAATAAGTAAGGCCGACCAGAAAAGTCCAAGAATTCGAAGGAGGCGATTGAATATCATGGCTTTAATTATAGCTGAGCATGCCCCGGACGGCTTGAATTGCTTCGAATGCATCCCCATCTACCGGGTACACTGTACTTAACCTATGGACACTGAATCATGCGCTTTGACAAGATGACCACAAAATTTCAGGAGGCGTTTGCCGATGCCCAGAGTCTGGCACTGGGTCATGACAACGGCTTTATTGAAGCCCAGCATCTGTTGGCAGCTCTACTGGCCCAATCCGACGGCTCCACAGCCTCCCTGTTGACGCGCGCCGATGTACAGGTGGCCGCTCTCAAGCAGGCCCTGAGTACAGCAATAGAGCGCATGCCCAAGGTGGAAGGCACGGGGGGGGAAATTACAGTTTCCCGGGACCTGAACAACCTGCTTAACCTGACAGAACGTGAAGCCCAAAAACGTAGCGACCAGTTCATTGCGTCAGAGCTTTTTTTGCTCGTCTTATGTGACGATAAGGGGGAGGCAGGGCGGTTATTGAAGCAGCACGGTGCTAACCGGGGCCGTTTGGAGTCTGCCATTTCTGCTATGCGTGGCGGCGAAGCAGTGGGTAGCCAGGCAGAAGAAACCAATCGCGAAGCGCTCAAGAAGTACACGCTCGACCTGACTGAACGTGCACGTCTTGGCAAACTTGATCCGGTTATTGGACGCGACGACGAAATTCGACGTGTTATCCAGATTTTGCTGCGCCGAACCAAGAACAATCCTGTCTTGATTGGCGAACCAGGCGTTGGCAAAACCGCTATCGTGGAAGGGTTGGCCCAGCGCATCGTGAATGATGAAGTTCCTGACAGCCTTCGCAACAAACGGGTACTTTCGCTCGATTTGGCAGCCCTGCTTGCAGGAACAAAATTCCGGGGTGAGTTTGAAGAGCGCCTTAAAGCGGTACTCAAGGAATTGGCTCAGGATGCGGGCCAGACCATCGTATTCATTGATGAACTGCATACCATGGTTGGCGCCGGAAAGGCAGAAGGTGCGATGGATGCAGGAAACATGCTAAAGCCTGCATTGGCACGTGGTGAGTTGCACTGTGTTGGTGCTACTACACTGGACGAGTATCGCAAATATATTGAAAAGGATGCTGCACTGGAACGTCGTTTCCAGAAGGTGCAAGTGGGTGAGCCCACAGTGGAAGACACCATTGCAATTCTGCGCGGCTTGCAGGAAAAATACGAATTACATCATGGGGTCGAGATTACAGACCCTGCTATTGTCGCTGCCGCTGAGCTTTCCCATCGTTATATCACCGACCGCTTTCTTCCAGACAAGGCTATTGACTTGATGGATGAAGCGGCTTCGCGCATCAAGATGGAAATTGACTCCAAGCCAGAATCCATGGACAAGCTGTTTCGCCGGCTCATCCAGCTTAAGATCGAGCGAGAATCCGTGCGCAAAGAAACTGACGAAGCCTCCCAAAAACGCATGGCTTTGCTGGAAGAAGAAATTAAAAAACTGGAAGTGGAATATGCCGACCTGGAAGAAATATGGAAGGCAGAAAAGGCTGAGGTCCAGGGAACCCAGCATGTCAAGGAAGAGCTGGATCGGGTCAAGGCCGAGATGGAATCTGCTCAACGCAAGGGTGATTTGCAGAAGGCTTCCGAGCTCAAATACGGACGGATTCCCCAACTCGAGGCCCAATTGAAACAGAGCGACCAGCAAGCACCCTCAACAATGCCGTATCGTCTGTTGCGAACCCAGGTGGGGGCTGATGAAATAGCCGAAGTCGTCTCCCGCGCTACTGGCATCCCCGTGTCGAAAATGATGCAGGGTGAACGCGAAAAACTGTTGCACATGGAAGATCAGTTGCATCAGCGTGTGGTGGGTCAGGATGAAGCAGTTCGTCTGGTATCAGATGCCATTCGCCGCTCACGGTCGGGACTTAGCGATTCGAGTAAGCCCTATGGATCATTCCTCTTTCTAGGACCCACTGGCGTAGGCAAAACCGAGCTTTGTAAAGCGCTTGCAGGATTTTTATTTGATTCTGAAGATCATTTGATCCGCATTGATATGTCCGAATTCATGGAAAAACACTCGGTAGCGCGCCTCATTGGCGCACCACCTGGGTATGTGGGTTACGAGGAAGGGGGGTATCTTACTGAAGCAGTGCGCCGTAAACCTTACGCTGTGATTCTTCTGGATGAGGTGGAGAAGGCACACCCTGACGTATTTAATGTGTTGCTGCAGGTTCTGGATGACGGCCGCATGACGGATGGTCAGGGGCGTACCGTGGATTTCAAGAACACGGTGATTGTCATGACTTCCAATCTGGGTTCCCAGATGATTCAGCAGATGTCAGGTGATGATTATGCAGTCATCAAGCTCGCGGTGATGGCTGAAGTCAAAACCCATTTTCGTCCGGAATTCGTCAACCGAATTGACGAAATTGTAGTGTTTCATGCATTGGGTACCGATGAGGTCAAGGCAATTGCACGCATCCAGTTGCAATATCTAAAAGCGCGGCTGGAAAAGATGGATTTGGGGCTGGAAGTTTCTGAGGAAGCTCTGACCAAGCTGGCTGACGTCGGATTTGACCCGGTTTATGGCGCACGGCCCCTCAAGCGCGCCATCCAGGCAGAAATCGAAAATCCGTTAGCCAAGCAGATTCTGCAAGGCCATTTCAAACCCAAGGACACGGTTCGGGTCGTGCTATCGGGTGGAAAAATCAGTTTTTCTGCATGATGTGGTGGATATTGTGTTGACAGGTGAGGTTGGCCAGGTGGAAAATTGCGGTCTTTACAGAACTTGAGGGTGATCCATCTTGGATTGTTCCAGTCAACGCAATTCTAATACTACTGGTCTGCTCGGAATCCTATTGTCATGACGCCGTAATCGTCTGGTGACTCAATTCCGGGATCCCGGAATTGAGGTTTTATGGCGTATATCACCAAATTCGTCACCCGGCTTGCCAGCCGTCGTCCACGGTCTGAGGCTGTCAGCGCTAAAGTTTCCAGTTTGCTTCTCGAAGTATCCGGTTCGGATGCGGAAATTGCCTTGCGGCGCATGGATAGTTCTTCTGATGGATTGCTTGATCGCGAATCAGAAGATCGTCTGCTGGTGTATGGGCCCAACGCCATAGTGCATGAAAAGCACAGAAATCCTGTTTGGCAATTGCTGTCCTATTTCAAGAACCCCCTTAATATCCTGTTGCTGACTTTGTCTGCCCTGTCGTTTTATCTGGGAGATACCGAGGCGGCTATTATTATTGCCATCATGGTGGCGCTTAGCGTTACCTTGACCTTTGCACAGGAATATCGTTCAAGTCATGCAGCTGAACGGTTACGCGCCATGGTTAGCACAACCGCTACTGTCCTTCGCAAAGATCGTCGAAGCGGAGTTCCAGACGAAGTTAATCGTTATTTCAATATTCATCTGACCCCCCACGGACCACAACGACGGGAAGTGCCAATTGATACTCTGGTGCCCGGGGATGTAATCCAGTTGTCGGCTGGCGACATGATTCCGGCTGATGTGCGGCTACTTACCGCCAAGGATCTTTTCGTCAATCAGTCCTCCATGACCGGCGAAGCGCTTCCTGTTGAAAAGTTTTCAAATGTGGAAACGGTGAAGGGAAAGGACCCGCTTCAGTTGGGAAACATTTGCTTCATGGGCACCAATGTGGTCAGCGGTACGGCCACGGCAGTGGTTGTCCTGACTGGCTCAGAAACCTATTTTGGCGCTCTGGCGCAAATGGTTAGCGGCGAACGCCAGCTCACCAGTTTTGACAGGGGCATCAATCAGTTCACCTGGTTGATGATCCGCTTCATTTTGGTAATGACCCCATTGGTATTTATGATTAACGGGTTTACCAAGGGAAACTGGATGGAGGCATTTCTATTTTCCATGGCTGTAGCAGTGGGGCTGACTCCGGAAATGCTGCCAATGATCGTGACGGTCAATCTGGGAAAGGGGGCGCTGGCCATGTCCCGAAAAAAGGTTATTGTCAAACGGCTCAATTCAATTCAAAACTTTGGAGCCATGGATGTATTGTGCACAGACAAGACAGGCACGCTAACTCAAGACAAAATCATTCTTGAAAAGCATGTGGACATCTACGGGCATGAAAACGAAGATGTCCTTGAATATGCCTACCTCAATAGTTTCCATCAATCAGGTTTGAAGAATTTGCTGGACGTGGCCGTACTCGAATATGCGGGGCTTAACGACCGATTGCGTGCTGGCGCCACCTATCGGAAGGTAGATGAAATCCCTTTTGATTTTCAACGGCGCCGGATGTCGGTGGTGGTGGAAGGAAAGAATCGTCACCTGTTGATATGTAAGGGTGCCGTGGAAGAGGTGTTTTCCTGTTGTGCGCGTGTTGAAGTCAATGGGCAGTCGGTTGCTCTGGACCCTTCTCATCTGAACAAACTGGTACAGGTGACTCGTGAGCTCAATGAAGATGGGTTCAGGGTAATTGCCATCGCCTACAAGGAAACGCCAGCTACGACCACTACTTACAGCGTAAGGGACGAATCCGGCCTGGTATTGGTTGGATACATCGCATTTCTGGACCCGCCAAAAGACAGCGCACGCGAAGCCCTGGCTGCTCTTCATCGACACGGCGTGGCTGTCAAGATTCTTACGGGTGACAATGAAGTCGTAACGCGCAAGGTTTGTCATGATGTCGGCCTCAAGGTAGGTCAGATCTTGTTGGGGTCAGACCTCGAAACCATGACGGATGAACAACTAGCATCCGCCGCAGAAAACGTGGTTGTCTTTGCCAAGCTCTCGCCCGCCCAAAAAGCTCGCGTCATCAGGGCGTTGCACTTGCGCGGTCATGTTGTGGGATTTTTGGGTGATGGCATCAACGATGGGCCCGCGTTGAAAGCCGCTGATGTAGGAATTTCGGTGGACACGGCTGTAGACATTGCCAAGGAATCTGCCGACATTATCTTGCTGGAAAAGAGCCTGATGGTACTGGAAGAGGGGGTAATAGAAGGAAGAAAAGTGTTTGGCAACATTATCAAGTACATCAAAATGGGGGCCAGCTCCAATTTTGGCAACATGTTTAGCGTGCTGGGTGCCAGCGCCTGGCTGCCATTTCTTCCCATGCAGGCCATTCAGGTGTTGACCAACAATTTGCTTTATGATTTTTCCCAGACGGCAATCCCCACAGATCATGTGGATGAAGAATATATCGCCAAGCCCCGGCGCTGGGACATCGCCAATATTACGCGTTTCATGCTGATGTTGGGCCCCATCAGTTCTATCTTTGACTACGCCACTTTTGCGATCATGTATTTTGTATTCAAAGCCAATACCATGGCAGGGGCTCCTTTGTTTCAAACCGCATGGTTTGTGGAATCATTACTCTCCCAGACATTGATCATTCATATCATTCGTACCGGTCGCATTCCATTTGTGCAAAGCCGTGCCAGTCTGCCACTCGTTATAACCAGTATCATCATCTGCACGGTCGGGATCTGGCTACCTTACTCTTCTTTTGCGCATGCGCTGGGCTTTATACCGCTTCCGCTGCAGTTCTGGCCTTATCTGGTAGGTATTCTGCTGTGCTATCTAACACTTGCACACCTGATGAAATCCTGGTTTGTTCGTCGTTACGGGTTAAACTGACACAATGAATGACATGTCTGTTGTATTTGGCGAGGCAGGACCGCTTGCCGGATCCTTGCCTTGCTACCGTGTGCGCTCTGGTCAAATCGATCTGGCGCAAACCATCCAGTCAGCTATCCAATCCAATCAATCACTGATTGCCGAAGCTGGCACGGGTACCGGAAAAACGTTTGCCTATCTGGTTCCGGCACTTCTTTCCGGGGGCAAGGTCATCATTTCCACCGGCACCAAAACCCTTCAGGACCAGTTATTTAATCGGGATATCCCGGCGTTACGGGCAATTCTGCAGATACCCGTGATTGTGGCTTTGCTAAAAGGGCGTTCCAATTACGTTTGCCACTATCATCTGGAGCAAACAATGCGGGAGGGGCGCTTGCGCGATCGCTCGGATATCGTGCATCTGCATCAAGTAGCAGCATTTGCAGAATCCAGTACACGCGGAGATATTGCAGAACTCACGACAATTCCAGAACACTCCGAAATCTGGAGCCTGGTAACCTCTACTCGTGACAACTGTCTTGGCCAGGAATGTCCGCATCATGCCAAATGCTTTGTCCTGAACGCACGCAAAGAAGCGCAACAGGCGGATCTCGTTGTTGTTAATCACCATCTGTTTTTGGCTGACGTGATATTACGGGACGAGGGGGCAGGAGAACTTCTCCCTCAATCAAACACGGTCATTTTAGATGAAGCACATCAATTGCCTGAGACGGCCTCTGTTTTCTTTGGCCGTACGCTGTCAACCAGTCTGCTTATTGATCTGGGGCGCGATGCTGTTGCTGAAGCGTTGAATGTTTCAGCTGAATTCCGGGACATACCTGATGCTGCGCTGGCCTTGGAAAAATCGTCAAGAGACCTGCGCCTGTCCATTCCGCTTAAGGAAGGGCGATTGGCTTACGATCAAGTGAAGCGTTATAAGGAATTTGTTCCGGCATTGGATCAGGTGGTTGCTCGGCTGGAGTTATTGCATACCCTCGTGGCTCAGCAATCCGAGCGATCTGAAGGCTTGCATGTTGTCGCCTTGCGGGCCGAAGCATTGCTGGAACAGGCGCGAACCTGGGAGAAAGAAGATGAAAGGTGCGATCAGATCCGCTGGCTGGAGTGCTTCAGCCAGTCACTGCACCTCAATCTTACGCCGCTGTCCCTGGCGGATACGTTCAAAGCACAGTGGAATGCGGCCCCAAAATCATGGATATTTACTTCGGCCACGCTTTCGGTTAATGGCGATTTTAAACACTACCAACAAGAGATGGGGCTAACGGATATGAAGGCTCAGTCCTGGGATAGCCCCTTTGACTATGCCACGCAATCCCTACTGTATGTTCCACAAGGATTACCCCAACCTAACACGCCGGACTACACACTCGCTGTAGTCGAAGCTGCATTGCCGGTACTGCAAGCCAGCGCGGGACGCGCGTTCATGCTCTTTACCAGCCATCGCGCATTAAATGAAGCCCATGAACTTCTCAAGTTACGCTTTGAAGCTTTAGGGCTGGCATACCCGTTGTTCATCCAGGGGGAAACCAGCCGTTCAGAATTGCTCAATCGCTTTCGTCGAGCAGAGCATGGCGTTCTGCTGGGGTCGAGTTCGTTTTGGGAAGGGGTGGACGTTAAGGGGGAGGCATTGTCTGTGGTGATTATCGACAAGCTTCCCTTTTCACCGCCGGATGACCCCGTGTTGGCTGCCCGCATTGAAGGGATCAATCGCCAGGGGGGCAACGCGTTCATGGAGTACCAACTCCCTAAAGCCGTCATTGCGCTTAAACAAGGTGCGGGCCGATTGATTAGGGACGAACAGGATCGTGGAGTACTGATGATCTGCGACCCGCGCTTGCTTGGAAAACCCTACGGACGAAGGATTTGGGAAAGCCTGCCACCCATGCGCAGGACACGGGTGTTGGGAGAAGTTCAGGAGTTTTTTGGTGGGGCTTCGACACCATCAACCTTGATGGTGGCTTCGGGAGAGAGTGGAAGTTCAATGCGTGCTTCAAGGCCTCCTCCTTGACGTGGCAGCAATTTAAAAGCGCCATGATGCATGCTAACGACACGATCCACGATGGCCAACCCTAAACCGGCACCGGGGTGACCGCTACGTGCTGACTCACGGCGGGTAAAAGGCTGGATCAGGCGCATGACTTCGTGAGGTGGAATGCCTTCCCCACGATCCAGGATGGACAGGCGCACATGATCCGGAAAAGTTTCGGTACGAACAGTGATAGGTGGTGCACCGTACCGCAAAGCGTTTTCCACCAGATTGGTCACAACCCGCTCGATGGCCCGTTCGTTAATAAAAATATCCGGAGTGTCATGTAATTCAAAAGTGACCGGGTAGTTTCTGGCAAGAAATCGTTCCTGATTGACTCGAACCACTTCATTAACATTGCCAACACTAAGCCAGTGATGCGGATTGTCACGGGCAAAATCAAGAAACTGATTGATGATGCGGTCAATTTCTTCCAGATCCTGTTCCATGGGCTCCAGGGCAATGAAATCCGGCGAGGGCAACATCTCAAGCGCCAAACGTAATCGTGATAATGGGGTACGCAAATCATGGGAAACGCCTGCCAGCATGATGGTACGGTTGGATTCAAATTCGCGTAATGCCTTCTGCATCGAATTGAAAGCAAGGCTTAGCGACCGGATTTCCTGGGGCCCACCCGATTCGGAAACCAAAGCAGGGGTCCGTCCTTCTGCAATGCTGTGGGCCGCTCGTGTCAATGCGCGCAAAGGCTTGTTGATGCGCCGAACGCCCCAGTACACTCCCACCACCGAGACAAAGATCACCATTACAAGCAAGATGCCCCATTTAACCGGAAAACCTGAGTCAAATCGCTGTCGTTGCGTGGCGTACCAGTATTGTTGATTGGGCGTTTCGAGGGAAATCCAGATTTCGGGCGCATCGCTGCGATCCGAAACCATGATTTGCGTGTTTGGAGAGATTAGTTTGCGCAGACGTTCTTCCAGGCGCGCCAAGCGGCTATCCGGCTCAGGGGGGCTACCTGCCTGCGCGTTTGGCAGAGCTGGCAGGATCTTGGCTCCTTCGCTATCCACAAAATCCCTGATGAATGCTGCACGTTGTTCGTCCGAGAGCAGTGTCAGGGTGGCGACGATGGTCTGAATATGGTTGGCCCGATCATCCAGTGCGCGTTCAAGCAAAGGCCTGACATAAAACTGGCGGATTACGAAAGTGGTTGCCAGTTGGGTCAGGATGACCGTCAAAATGATGACAAGAACTGTACGACCAAGCAGTGAACGGGGAAATAGGGTCATGGAGTGTCGTCAGGGACGAACACGTAACCAAACCCCCAAATAGTCTGGATGTAGCGCGGTTTTCCCGAGTCTTCTTCAATCAGCCGTCGCAGTCTTGAAATCTGGACGTCAATGCTGCGATCAAAGACCTCGTGTTCGCGTCCCCGGGCCATGTCCATGAGCTTTTCGCGGGACAGCGGATCTCTTGGGTGGCTGGCCAGAACACGTAGCAGGGCATACTCTCCACTGGTCAAATTAATCGGGACTGAATTTTTAGTCAGAGTGCGGTTGGCCAGGTTGAATTCAAAGGGTCCAAAACGAATCGTGGTTTGGCCGTCATTCAGGGCGCCTGGCGCACCCGGCAGCGTGGATGCCGGAAGGCGCCGCAGGACCGCATGAATTCTGGCCAGCAACTCCCGAGGATTGAAAGGTTTGGAGATGTAGTCATCTGCTCCCATTTCAAGTCCCATGATCCTGTCCACATCGTCCCCCATGGCTGTAAGCATTACAATGGGTATATTATTCGAGCCGGCACGGATGCGGCGGCAGATGCTTAATCCATCCTCTCCGGGCAGCATGAGATCGAGTACCAGAAGATCAAAGCGCTCACGAGCCATCAGACGACCCAGCGCGGCGGCGTCTGGCACCGCATCAACGGCAAATCCCTGTTCGGTCAGGTAGCGTTTGAGAAGTTCCCGAAGACGCATGTCATCGTCTAGAATCAGTATTTTTTGAGGTCTTTTTTCCATCCTGCGGATGTTAGCCGGGTTCGCCGGTTAAGCGGTGTCAATTTGTAACGACATAAGTTGGTCCGGTGACAGTTTACCCGATCTGAATCAGCCCGTAACAGGCCATACGGATGTATCATCTCTGCCTACATCCTGCCGCTTTGGGCAGGGTATCGCAGGATACGGAGCAAGAAGTTGAATTTGCTGGCACTGGAATCCGCTACAGAACAGTGTTCTGTAGCTTTGTGGCGTGATGGCGTCCTGACGAGCCTTCGTGGGCCTCTACACCAAATCCATTCTGAAACCCTTTTACCTATGGTTCAACAGCTTTTATCCAGCTCGCAACTGGACATTAAAAGCCTGGATACCATCGCTTTTGGAATAGGTCCTGGAGCGTTTACGGGCCTACGCATGGCTTGCGGTGTAGCTCAAGGTTTGGCGCTGGGCCTTGGAATTCCTGTTGTTCCTGTCTCGACATTGCTTGCTTTGGCCGAAAAATCAGGCCATGAACGGGTTGTGGCTGCGCTGGATGCGCGAATGAACCAGATTTATCTGGCCGCCTATGAGATGGTTTGCGAGGGCTGGGTTACGCGGATCGATCCCTGTCTGTGCGATCCGGACAATGTACCTTCCTTGCCCGAAGGGCTTTGGTACCCTGTAGGTAGCGGCGCAGAGGTGAGTGGGGCGGCATTGAACAAGTCATGGCCTGGGCAACTGCTTCCAGTGCAGCAGGGCCAATTTCCGGATGCCACGGAGATTGCCACTTTGGGGGTCCGGGCATTTCAGTTGCATCAGACAGTTTCGCCCGAACAAGCTGCGCCACTTTACTTGCGTGACAAGGTGGCCTTGACACGCACCGAACGTGCATCTTGATGAATATCAAAGCCACCAAAACGCCATCGATATCAGAGTTAACACAAGATGATCTTGATGCGCTGCTATCCATGGAACATCGTGCTTATGCCGTTCCATGGACTCGTGGTAATTTGAATGATTCTTTGCACAACGAACATATCGGTCTGGCCTGCCGTTTGGAGGGGCAGTTGGTCGGCTATGCTTTTCTAATGCATGTGCTGGATGAAATGCATCTGCTTAACCTGACCATCGATCCCGACTTTCAGGGACGCGGGTGGGGTCGGCTACTCCTTGAGGCGGTCAAGGACCGCGCGCGCGCGCTGGGGTGTACCCAGTTATTGCTTGAAGTACGTCATGGCAATGAGCGGGCACTGGCGCTTTATCGTAATTCAGGCTTCAAACCAATAGGAGTTCGTCAGCAGTACTATCCTTCCTTTCATGGCCGCGAAGACGCCATCGTGATGCGGAGTTACTTATGAACTTCAATGAGGCGCATTGGCGTGAGCTGGGCCTTTGGCCCCATTGGGTTACGCGAACTCAAACGCAGGGGCCCGTTCCTGCCCTAGCAGACTGGGAAGTGCTGCGCCAACTGACCAGTAATTGTAAGCTTTGTCCGCTTCATCAAAACAGATCTCAAGCCGTTTTTGGCGTTGGAGACAAACAGGCAAGTTGGTTTTTTGTTGGGGAAGGCCCAGGGGCAGAAGAAGACCAGCGCGGCGAACCCTTCGTAGGTGCGGCCGGTCGGTTGCTGGATAAAATGTTACTGGGACTTGGATTGAATCGGGAACAGGATGTGTACATTGCCAATGTGGTCAAGTGCCGTCCACCGCAAAACCGCACACCGACCGAATCTGAATGCGCTACCTGCTTACCCTACTTGCACAGGCAAATTGCCCTGGTTCGGCCAAAGGTCATCGTAGCTCTTGGAAAGGTGGCTGCACATGCGCTTCTGAAAACCAGCGGAACGCTGAACGCCCTGCGGCTTCGCCAGCATTTCTACGGACAGATTCCGCTGATTGTGACCTGGCATCCTGCTTATTTGTTGCGAACCCCCTCTGACAAGGCTGGTGCCTGGGAAGACTTGTGTAGCGCACGACAGATAATGGTCAGTCAGTGTACTCCACATGGCGATAACGCCGGTAAAGTACCAACATGAGGCCGCTGATGAACAAACCCAGCAAGATGACACTGGCGTAAAACGCAGCTTCTGTAGGCACCAGCTGACGTCCTTTCAGTGTTTCGATGCCCACATTCTGCATTATGGTGCGAATTGGAACATCGGCGCGGATGACAAGGGCATAGACTCCCAACATGGCCAAAATGCTGATGTTTTCATTGAAATTCTGCACGGCTATGCTGTGCCCCGCACCCATCATCTGGTGACCACGATGTTGCAATAATGCATTCATGGGAACCACGAAAAAACCGCCCATCGCACCGGCTATAATCAACAGGATTACTGCCACATACCATTGGTGAACAAACAACATACCAAGAATGGCAACACCCATAGCGATACCCATAGGCAAAACTTTTAACGAGTTTTCAAGGCGTACCCATTTGGCTGCAGCGATCGCACCCAAGGCAATTCCAATCGCAGAGACAGCGGTGAGTTGTGTGGATTTTTCCAGATCAAAATTGAGCTGAAGAGTTGCCCAGACCAATATAATGAGGCGCAGAGTTGAGCCAACACCCCAGAACAGGGTTGTTACAGCCAGAGATACTTTACCAAGTGGGTCGCGCCAAAGCATCATGAAGGAGACAGCAAAATCCTTGACCACATAAAAAGGATTTGTACGTGGCAGACCGTGATCGCGATGGACTTTGGGGATGTACAGGTTAACAACGGCGGCGGCGACGTATAACAGAAGAATTACCAGAATCGCAAACTGGGGAGAAGAGAGCGGATGAAAACCCAGGGAGGTCAAAGCTTTTCTTAACAGGAAATACAAGTTCAGATCAGGATCAAGCAATACCCCCCCAGTAACGGCACCCAGAATAATGGCCAGTACCGTCAAACCCTCCAGCCAGCTATTGGCCAGTACCAACTGACTTGAAGGCAGGTATTCTGTAAGAATCCCATACTTGGCAGGGGAATAAGCTGCTGCGCCTAGTCCGACGAGCGCATAGGCAAAAAGAGGGTTGATTCCACCCAACATGGCAAGGCACCCGGCCAATTTGATGAGATTGCTGATAAACATGACGCGGCCTTTGGGCAACGCATCCGAGAAGGCGCCTACAAATGGTGCCAGCACGATATAGGAGACCACAAAGAATTGCTGGAGAATAGGGACATATTCTGGTGGCTCAGACATCTCCTTAAGCAGTGCGATGGCAGCAAACAACAATGAATTGTCAGCCAACGCCGAGAGGAACTGTGCCAGCAGTATGGTATAAAAACCGAGTGCCATCAGAATTTGGCTTATAACACTTCAGCGGCGTAATCTGCCAGACGGGATCGTTCTCCGCGCTGCAGAGTGACATGACCGCTATGACGCCAGCCCTTGAACCGATCTACCACGTAGGTCAATCCGGAACTGCCTTCGGTAAGATAGGGTGTATCGATCTGGGCAATGTTGCCCAGGCACACTACTTTAGTGCCAGGCCCTGCACGTGTTATGAGGGTTTTCATCTGCTTCGGGGTCAGGTTTTGCGCTTCATCAATAATCAGATACTTGTTAAGAAAAGTACGGCCGCGCATGAAGTTGAGAGATTTAATCTTGATGCGTGAACGGATCAGATCGCGAGTTGCAGCCCGTCCCCAGTCACCTGCATCATCATCATTCTTGTTGAGCACGTCCAGATTGTCTTCAAGTGCACCCATCCATGGCGTCATTTTTTCTTCTTCTGTGCCGGGTAAAAAGCCGATGTCTTCACCCACAGGCACGGTCACGCGGGTCATGATAATTTCAGAATAGGTTTTGTGTTCCAGGGTCTGCATCAGGCCGGCCGCAAGAGTTAAAAGGGTTTTGCCGGTTCCTGCTTGACCCAATAGAGTAATGAAATCCAGGTCGGGGTCCATCAGCAGGTTGAGTGCGAAATTCTGTTCCCGATTTGCCGCTACGATGCCCCAGGTATTGTTGCGGTGGGAAGCATAGTCACGAATGGTTTGCAAAACTGCCGTTTGCCCATCGCGTTCTTTAACAACAGCATAAAATGGTTTGTTATCCTGGTCCTGATAAACAAATTCGTTGAGCAAAAACCCGGATACCAGCGGCCCCTTGACCCGATACAGGGTGCGCCCATGCTCTTGCCAGGATTGCATGTCCTTGCCATGGGATTCCCAGAAATCAGCAGGAAGTTCGCGGGTGCCTGTGTAAAGAAGGTCCGTGTCTTCCAGAACTTTGTCGTTAAAGTAGTCTTCAGCATCCACTCCCAAGGCACGTGCCTTGATGCGCATGTTGATGTCTTTGCTAACCAGAATTACAGCGCGGTTGGCATGTGCGCGTTTAAGTTCGAGAGCTACGCCCAGAATCTGGTTGTCAGCCTTGTCGCCCGCAAGCGAACTGGGGATGGCTGAACCATTGAGCGTTTGCAAAAACAGGGTACCTGACGGGGTTTTGTCGTGCTCTCGCGCTAGCGGAATTCCACCACTGATGTCACTCTTTTTTGCCCGATTGATGATTTCATCCAGAAAACGACTGACCTGGCGCGCATTGCGGGCTACTTCAGTCATGCCTTTTTTATTGTTGTCGAGCTCTTCTATCGTAACCATGGGCAGATAGACGTCATGTTCCTCAAATTGAAAAAGGCTGGTGGGATCATGGAGCAGAACGTTGGTATCAAGAACGAAAAGCTTGGGCAGTTCGGCAGATTTACGAGGCATTTAGGGGTGTTTCCGAGTTGAAAATAGGGGTCACAGTATCAAAGTGACCTGACGAAGTCGAGTACTTCCTGCGCATGTCCAGGTACGGAAACACCACGCCATTCACCCCTCAGGCGCCCATTGGCATCAATCACAAAAGTACTGCGTTCAATGCCGCGAACCTGTTTGCCATACATATTTTTCTGTTTTATAACGCCAAACAGGTTGCATGCCCTTTCCTCCTCATCGCTTAACAGATCAAAGGGAAACTCCATCTTCTCCTTGAACCGTTGGTGCGAAGCCATACTGTCGCGTGAAACGCCAAGGATTGTGCATTTAAGATCGCAAAATTGTTTATAAAGCGACTTGAACTGCAACCCTTCGTCAGTGCAGCCAGGGGTGGCATCTTTAGGGTAGAAATAAATTACCAGTGGTGCACCGCGCATGGCGGTCAATTTAAAGTGCTGTGACCCAGTGGCCGGTAGTTCAAAATCCGGGACAGATTCCATCAATCGCATGATTCATTCCTGGTCAAGTGTTAAGAAAACTCCGATAGAGGACGCCCCTGTAACGTCAGGGTGCCCGAGCGGCCTGGAACCACTCCCTGTTCAACCAAATTGCGGGGTAGGGTTTGTGGATCAAGCGCGCCTGCCATTTCTTCCAGTGACACCAGATGGTAACCCTGGCGTTTCCAGCCTTGCAAAAGCTGCTCCAGCACAGGCAACAAGCGCATACCTTCAAGTTCGGCATGAAGCGTAAAAACGTGACCGGTAATGGGCGCGTTTTCGGTTCTAAGCAACAATGCGCTGGCCACCGAGGCAGCAGTTATCCCGTCAAGCCCAATGAGTTCATCCAGTGTCGGAAGGGTTGTGGGAAGTTGTGGACAATTCATCGGTTGCTCTGCAATAACTGGAATGAACGGATGGGTACCGCGACAGTCCGATGACCATCGTATGCCGACCTGGTCAAGATGCGTGAATGCCTGGTCATTCATCTGCCAGCCCGCTGCGCCATGAACCCGGGCAGGAAAATCAAAGATCTCCAAAAATCGTTGCTCGGCCTTGTTCATCTGTGTGTCGGTCCAACCAGGGGAGGCCTGCGAAACGCCATCTTGCCAGGCAATATGGTCCCAGGTATGAATTCCCACCTCAAATCCCGCCTTTTGGACTGCACGCATCACCTTGGCAGAATGCAGGCCAATGTCAGGTCCTGGCAATAGGGTGCCGTAAAGTAACGTCTTCAATCCATAATGTTCCAGTACCGAGGTGCGCTGAACTTTGCCCAAAAAACCCTTCCGGAACACACGCTTGATGGCGCGGCCTGTGTGGTCAGGCCCCAAGCTGAACAGAAAAGTGGCATTAATCTGGTGCAACTGAAGTAGGGCTTGAAGACGCGGAACGCCTTCCTGGGTACCGCGTAGTGTATCCACGTCAATTTTTAGAGCAAGTTGCGTCATCCCGTGACTATCGCCAATTTTTAGAGTCGAAGCAACCCCCCCGACATGGTAGAATGGAGAGCTGAATCTAACCCGGTTAAAATCCATGGCCCGCCAGCTTCGCAACATTGCAATCATTGCCCACGTCGATCACGGAAAAACGACTTTGGTCGACAAGCTTTTGCAGCAGTCCGGAACCTTCGCTGCACATCAACATGTGACTGAACGGGTGATGGATAGTAATGAGCTCGAAAAGGAACGCGGGATAACCATCCTGGCCAAAAATTGTGCCGTCAATTATGAAGGTACCCACATCAATATCGTGGACACGCCCGGGCATGCGGATTTTGGCGGTGAGGTCGAACGTGTGCTGTCCATGGTGGATGGAGTCCTGCTACTGGTAGATGCTGTGGAAGGGCCCATGCCGCAAACCCGTTTTGTCACACGCAAGGCATTGGCACTGGGTCTTAAACCCATCGTGGTGGTTAACAAAATCGATCGGCCCGGCGCTCGTCCGGATTGGGTGGTCAACCACACATTCGACCTGTTTGACAAACTGGGTGCCACCGAGGCACAACTGGACTTTCCTGTCGTATATGCCTCTGCATTACTGGGTTACGCTTCTCTTGATCCGCAACACCATGGCGAGAATCTGCGCCCACTTTTTGAAGCCATTGTCAAACACGTGCCCGAGCGGGCCGGAGATCCTGAAGGCCCACTTCAACTGCAAATCATCACGCTCGATTATTCCAGCTTTGTAGGGCGTATTGGAATTGGCCGGATCCATCGAGGACGCATTCGTCCCGGGCAGGAAGTGGCTGTTTTGCGCGGTCCGGGAAGCCTTGCCAAGAAAGCCCGGGTTAACCAGGTATTGGGGTTTAAAGGTCTGGAGCGGGTTCAGTTTGAAAGCGCAGAAGCAGGAGATATCGTACTCATCAATGGTATCGAAGACATTGGCATTGGGGTAACCATAGCCGACCCGGATCGCCCCGAAGCCCTTCCCATGCTTGCAGTAGACGAACCTACTTTAACCATGAATTTTCAGGTCAACACCTCCCCGTTTGCCGGTCAGGTAGGTAAATATGTTACGAGTCGCCAATTACGCGAACGGCTGGATCGCGAACTGATGAGCAATGTGGCCCTGCGCGTGCAGGAAACCGGTGACACGGATGTTTTTGAGGTTTCCGGTCGAGGGGAACTGCACCTTACCATTCTCCTTGAGAATATGAGGCGTGAAGGCTATGAGCTGGCGGTTTCTCGCCCAAGAGTGCTACTCAAAGAGATCAATGGGCAGAAATGCGAGCCTTTCGAAATGTTGACTGTAGACGTTGACGAAGCACATCAGGGCCCTGTAATGCAGGCATTGGGAGAGCGCCGTGGCGATTTGCAGGACATGCAATCAGACAGCCGGGGACGGGTTCGTCTGGACTACCGGATACCTGCACGCGGATTGATAGGGTTTCAATCCGAATTTTTGACAATGACTCGGGGTACTGGCTTGATGAGCCATGTGTTTGACGACTATGCCCCCATGAAACCAGAAATCGCTTCTCGTCGTAATGGTGTATTGATCTCTGCCGAACTGGGGGAGGCTGTGGCGTATGCACTATGGAAACTGCAGGAACGAGGGCGCATGTTCGTTGTTCCGGGGGACCGGGTCTATGAAGGCATGATTATTGGCATTCACAGCCGGGACAATGATCTGGTGGTCAATCCGATCAAAGGGAAGCAGCTCACCAATGTGCGCGCTTCGGGAAAGGACGAGGCAGTAGTACTGACGCCACCCATTGCATTGACACTGGAATCCGCCATCGAATTTATCAATGACGATGAACTGGTTGAAATCACCCCTAAAATCATCCGCATACGCAAACGGCATCTCCTGGAGCATGACCGCAAGCGCGCGGCACGTGAACTTGTATCACTTGTTTGAGATAGCGGATGCTGCCTGACCTGATTCTGATCGTATTTGTAGCATTGGCATTAGCTTGGGGGCTCTACGCCCTGTATCGCCGCCTGGACCAGTTGGGGCAACGCCTGGGTGAAGAACCTTCCAACCTGACAAACCTTCTTGATGTGCGCCACCGTGAGCTGCAGAACGATTTACAGGTTGGTATGGTGCGCCAGGGGGATCGTCTGTCCAACAACCAGTCAGAAGCTGCCGACCGGCTGCGCGATGCCGTAACGCGTGAACTTACGCTAACGCGTGAGCAAATCGAGAAACTCAGGGTGGACATGCTGGAACGTTTGGTGGAAAAAAGCGAAACCCTGCTGCGCCGTGTGGACGAGCGCCTTGACCAAATTTCGGGAAAGGTTACAGAACGACTGGACGAAGGATTCAAAAAGACCAACGAGACCTTCGTTTCCGTCATGCAACGTTTATCCACCATCGATGAAGCCCAGAAGAAAATTGATGGACTTGCCACCAACGTGGTCAGCCTGCAAAGCCTTCTGGGTGACAAGCGTGCTCGGGGTGCCATTGGCGAAGTCCAGTTGGAGGACATTGTTCGCAATATTCTTCCGCCCAATGCGTATCAATTTCAGTGTGTCCTCTCTACTGGGGTACGAGTGGACTGTCTGCTGCGATTGCCTGATCCAACGGGTAATATCGGGGTGGATTCCAAATTTCCCCTGGAAAATTATGCACGATTGATCCAGGCAGACCAACATCCGGCGGAACGGGACACCGCCTTGCGGCAGTTTCGCAATGATGTAAAGGCCCACGTGGATGCAATAGCGGGAAAGTACATCATTTCTGGAGAAACCAGTGATGGCGCTCTTCTATTTGTTCCTGCCGAAGCCATTTTTGCAGAAATCCATGGTAACCATCCCGATGTTGTGGAATACGCCATGAAGCGACGTGTCTGGATTGTTTCCCCCACCACACTCATGGCTATTTTGAATACTGTTCATACGGTTCTTAAAAATGTAGAAACCCGCAAACAGATCCATATCATTCAGGAAGCGTTAAGTGTTCTTGCCGTCGACTTCAGTCGATTTGAGGAGCGTATGAAAAAGTTGGCAACTCATATCAAACAGGCCTCCAACGATGTTGATGATGTGCATGTTTCCAGTCAAAAGATTTCACGCCGTTTTGGACAAATCCATCGGGTTGAATTGCAAACAATGGCTCAGGATACCCTTGTTGAGGTCCCTAACTTGGGTGCGGTACACATGCTTTCCGATGAAAGTGATGGCCCCGATCCAGAACAGGAATCCCAATGAGCCCCGTATTGGGATTTGCAGGGTATTCCGGGTCCGGAAAAACGACCCTGATCGAGCAGGTTATCGGATTGCTCGTTTCCTGGGGACTGAAAGTATCGCTGATCAAGCATGCCCATCACAATTTTGACATTGATGTCCCTGGCAAGGATTCCTGGAGGCATCGGCAGGCTGGTGCTTCTGAGGTTATGGTAGCTTCTGACCAGCGCTGGGCCCTGATGCATGAGCATCGAGGAGAACAGGAGCCGTCACTGGATACGCTTATCGAGTACTTGTCGCCCTGTGATCTGGTGCTGGTTGAAGGTTTCAAAAAGGCCCCGATTCCAAAACTGGAAGTGTGGCGAAGTAACCAGGGCACGCCTCGTTTAAGTGCTGATGACCCATGGATCATTGCCCTGGTAACTGACGAACACCAGCCTGGGTTACTGCCCTGTCTTGATATCAACAATGCTGAAGTAGTTGCCCAATTCATTGTTCGCCGTTTTGATCTTGCGGTGTCCCGCCTTTCAGACAGATTGAAGGTGGTACACATACGTTACTTCGCACGATTGCGCGAAACACTTCAACGTGAGTCAGAAACTGTGGCTCTGAAGGAACCGACCACTGTAACTGAATTGGTTGCCATGCTTCGAGAGCGCGGAAGCATCTGGGCAGAAGCGTTATCGGAAGAACGTTCGCTTAAAGTAGCGGTCAACCAGCAACTGGTTTCATCCGATACCCTGTTGCAAAATCAGGATGAAGTGGCTCTATTTCCCCCGGTCACTGGAGGGTAATGGGAATGAGCGTGAGGGTACAACATGAACCTTTTGATGTGGGCCATGAAATCGAAGCATTGCGCGGAGACAATGCGCGTATAGGAGCCTTGGTCAGTTTTATTGGGCTGGTACGTGATCTTAACGATAATGAGGCCGTAACTCAGATGAACCTGGAGCATTACCCCGGGATGACGGAAAAGTCACTGGCCTCTCTTGAAAGCGAGGCACGAAACCGGTGGGATGTCCATGACCTGGTGATCATCCATCGGATCGGGACTCTTTATCCAAAAGATCCCATCGTGCTGGTGGCAGTGACCAGCCCTCATCGAAGAGATGCATTCAATGCATGCGAATTTTTAATGGATGCTTTAAAAACACAAGCTCCGTTCTGGAAGAAAGAAACCACTCCAATCGGAGAACGCTGGGTGGATCCTCATGACGCTGACGATAATGCACTGAAACGTTGGCAGAGTGACTACACTTAACGTATACACACAGGCAAGATTGGTTTATTTCTCGACGAAAGCGCGCTCAATAACATAATCACCAGGCTCGCCCACACCGCCTGAGATCTTGAACCCTCGTGCATCCAATAGGGCCGAAATGTCTTTCAGCATTCCCGGGCTACCACAGATCATGGCACGATCCACAGCGGGATCAAGCGGTTTGAGGCCAATATCCACGAACAGTTGCCCGGTCTCAATCAAGGTGGTGATTCGCCCGGTGGTTTCAAACTCTTCACGAGTCACGGTTGGATAGTAAATCAGCTTTTGGCGTACCTCATCACCAAAATATTCATTGTTGGGCAATTCGTGCTGGATGAATTCCCGATAAGCCAGTTCCGAGACCTGGCGCACCCCATGAACCAGGATGATCTTTTCAAATTTTTCATAGGTTTCAGGGTCTTTGATAATGCTTATAAATGGAGCCAAACCTGTGCCGGTGGCAAACAAATAGACATTCCGGCCTGGCAGCAGGTCGTGTGTAACCAACGTACCCACAGGCTTACGGCTAACCAGGATATCATCGCCCACCTGGATATGCTGCAGTCGGGAAGTCAGGGGCCCGTTTTGAACCTTGATGCTAAGAAACTCCAGATGATCTTCATAATTAGCACTGGCAATGCTGTAGGCGCGCATCAATGGTTTTCCTTCTGCCTCGAGCCCGATCATTACAAAATGGCCGTTCTCGAAGCGCAATCCAGGATCGCGAGTTGTAGTAAAACTAAACAGGCTTTCGTTCCAGTGATGTACTGATAGTACTTTTTCCGTTCCAATGGCTGCCATAATGGTTATAACGACCGCAAGTGCATTAAAACCCCCGATTATAGTCTTTGCTGCCCTGCGGCAAAAGACCGCATGGTTATAATCTTGTATTGACATCCTCTCCGCCCTTAAAGGACGAGGATTCCCTCTACAGGCGCTCGATGTCCCGAGCGGGCAAGGATATTTAATGCAGCGTTCACATCACGATCATGGTTAGCACCGCAATCACTGCATATCCAATGCCTTATTCCAAGGTCTGCGATACCTTTTGGCCGCTCCGGCGGCAGGGTGCCGCACGAAGAACAGATCTGGGTGGTGAACCGTTCGTCAACTTCCTCAAAGGATGCTCCGTGCGCAATCGCTTTATAGCGGAGCATGTTGCGGAACGACGACCAGCTTGCATCAAGAACAGACTTCGCCATGCTGGTTTTGGCAAGCCCGGCGGCATTTATGTTGCCTACCGCGATGTAATCAAACTCGCACACGATGCGATACGAGAGCTTGTGAAGAAAGTCTCGCCGCGCATTTGTTATGCGAACATGGATATTGATGGCCAGACGCTTCTTGTGTGCCCGCTGCGCCTTGGCGAGTTTTTCCTCAAACCGCCGAAGATAGCGTTGGTTTTCGATCTTCTCACCGCTGGAGAGCACGGCAAATTCTTTAAGGCCAAGGTCAATGCCAACGCCGTTCCGGATTGGGCGCGGATGGGCTTCGGCAACCTCAATGGCAATGTTGAGAAACCAGTTACCCCGCGCGTCTTTGGAGAAGTTCGTGCCGTCCTTGATCTTGCCTTCTGGCATGGCACGGCTGTTGAACACACGAAAGGTGTTACCGGCGAAACGGAAAGCATGGCCCTCCCGCTCGAAGTCGCGCCCCTTGAGCGGAACCCATCCAAGCGAGCGCTTTCCACGGTAGCGAAGGAAGGGTCGGTTGAATTGTTTGCGGGATTTGGCGTACTGCTCACAAACCGCGTTGACAGTGCCGGAATGCAAGCCAAGTTCCCTGCTGCTGCCGGTGGTCAGGACGTTCAGATCGAAGCCCGTGGGCCAGCGCTTGTTCCATTTAAGGGCGTGTTTCTGCGTGTCATTGCAGTAATTCCAGACATAGTTTACTGCCCGGGCCTGCTTATTCAGAAAGCCGTTCAAGGATTTCACGCGGTAGCGGTAAACAAGAATCACTTTTGGCGTTTCAGGTATTCAGAGATGGCCCGACGAATTAGCTCGGCAACCGAAAGCCCGGTTTTCTCTGAAAGGGTTTTGAGTGCCGAAAGCATGGGTTCGGGCAAGAAGGTATGTGTGCGTATCATACCCACACTATACATTAACCAAGATGGCAACGCAACCGCAAAACCATTTCCTTACCTCCCCGGCATAAATACCGAGGTTTCGCGAAAATACTGATGAGCTCCTTCAAATCCAAATTACAGTTGCTTTACAACAACGGACTACTGCGTGAGCGCCGTACCGTGGAGGGGCCCCAAGGGACTATTTTGACGGTCAATGGGACACAGTTACTGGCCTTTGCCTCCAATGACTATTTGGGGTTGGCCTGTCATCCTGACCTCATAGACGCAGCACATCGGGCTTTGGATGATTTTGGTATTGGCGCGGGGGCATCAGCACTGATCAGTGGCCATAGCAAACCCATCGAAGCGCTTGAATCCGCGCTGGCCCAATGGCTGGGTTATGAGCGCGTCCTTCACTTTTCTACCGGATATATGGCCAATATCGGAATTATTCCAGCATTGGTGGGGGAGAGGGCAGCTGTGTTTTCCGATACGCTCAATCATGCCAGTCTCATTGATGGCATTCGTCTGGCGCGGGCGGACTCCGTTACTGTGTACGGCCATGCAGACGTCGGACATCTGGAGCGTGCCTTGAAACAATCCAGCGCCCCGGAAAAGTGGATCATCACGGATGCCGTGTTCAGTATGGATGGTGATATTGCGCCTCTGAATGCCATTGTGGCTTTGGCTGATCAGTATGATGCGTACGTGTTGGTCGATGATGCACATGGGTTCGGAGTCTTGGGAGAAGAGGGTCGAGGCACCTTGTCTCATCTTGGCATTCGTTCTCCACGAGTGGTCTATATGGCCACACTGGGCAAAGCAGTCGGCGTATTTGGGGCTTTTGTCGCGGCTTCGGCAGAAATCATCGAGTGGTTGATGCAGCGGTCCCGGACTTATATTTTCACGACGGGAACCCCCCCTGTTCTGGCAGCGGCGTGTATTGCCGCCCTTTCACGCATCCGGAAGGACCAGTTTCGGCGCGAGCGCTTGCATGAGCTGGGAGATCGTTTGCAATTGGGGCTGCAATCATTGCCTTGGCCTGCTCTACCTTCCTTGACTGCCATTCATCCGCTAATCCTGGGGGATAATTTCACCGCAACGCAGATTGCCGATGCACTGAGGGCTCGTGGAATCTGGGTCCCTGCCATTCGCCCTCCTACTGTTCCTGAAGGCGCTGCCCGCTTGAGAATTTCACTTTCTGCCAACCATCACCCCGAACAAATTGACCAGCTGCTGGATGCATTAAAGGCGCTTGCATGAACAATCTGGATTTACTTCAACGGAGTCACGCCGCCGTTTGGCATCCTTGTACACAGATGAAATGGCACGAATCCTTTCCCCTCCTTCCAATTCGAAAGGGGGAGGGGGTATGGCTATTTGATTACGAGGGACAGCGTTATCTGGATGGGGTCAGCTCGTGGTGGGTCAATTTGTTCGGCCACGGAAATAAACGAATAGTCGCAGCGTTGCGGGACCAGCTTGACCGGTTGGAACATGTGATGCTGGCCGGGTTTACGCACGAACCAGTGGTTCAACTTTCCGAACGATTGGCGGCCTTGACATCTCAACGTCTTGGCCATTGCTTTTATGGTTCGGACGGAGCATCAGCCACTGAAGTTGCACTTAAAATGAGCGCACATTTTTGGCGTAACCAGGGGCGCCCTGCCAAAACCGGGTTCATTGCTCTTTCAAACAGTTATCACGGAGAAACCTTGGGTGCCCTGGGTGTGACTGATGTTCCATTGTTTCGTGAGGCTTATGCGTCGCTAATCAAGAATTGCGTCATTCTGCCAAGCCCTGATTCGCGTTTGGGGCCCCAAGCTGGGCAGCACTCCCTGGAAGCATTGCAACACCATCTGGAGAAATATCACGATCAAACCGCAGCACTCATAATGGAACCCCTGATTCAGGCCGCAGCAGGCATGGTTTTTCACGATGCTGAATTTTTGCGCAAGGCCCATCAGTTGTGTCAACGCTATCAAATTCACATGATTGCTGATGAAATCGCCGTAGGGTTTGGTCGCACGGGAACATTTTTTGCGCATGAACAAGCCGGCATCACACCCGACTTTTTATGCCTGTCAAAAGGCATTACCGGGGGTTTCCTGCCGCTGTCCGTTGTAATGACCACAAATGCGATCTATCAGGCTTTTTACGATGACCGGTTGGCCCGTGGTTTTTTACACTCGCACTCTTACACCGGCAATGCGCTTGCCTGTCGCGCGGCCCTTGCGGTGCTGGACATTTTTAAGGAAGACAATGTCATAGAAACCAATCGTGCTCGCCAGGCACAGTTTAATGCCATGACGGCAGCCTTGAGTCAGCACCCCGGGATTTCAAATTTTCGTCAGCGGGGCATGATCTGGGCCTTCGAAGTAAATAGCGGTCGTGCCGATTTTGCTCGCGAATTTCACCACGCAGCATTACAACACCAACTGCTGCTCCGTCCCATCGGATCAACGGTCTATTTCATGCCGCCCTATATCATCACTGATGCCGAATTTCAGCATCTGGTCGATGCAACGCTGGCGAGCTTGAATCAGGTGCTGGTGTGAATAGAACCTGGTTTGTCACTGGTACGGATACCGCAGTCGGAAAAACCACCATTGCCTCTGCATTGTTGCATCAATTTCACGGCAATGGCTTGTCTACCTTGGGGATGAAACCTGTAGCCACTGGTTGCCATTATGACGACGGGCTATGGATCAATGGGGATGTGGAGCAACTGGTCCGGCATTCTTCCCTTCCGGTCCTGCGCAGTCCGGACGGGTTCATTCCTAATAAAGATCGTGCTGTCCCCTGGCAGATGGTTAATCCTTATGCCTTCGAACCGGCAATTGCTCCTCATATTGCGGCAGCAGAAGCCGGAGTCGAAATCAGGTTTTCGGTAATTCAATCTGCGCTGCATCGCCTGCAAATGCACGCGGAGGCTGTGGTTATAGAGGGGGCAGGGGGATTTCGGGTTCCCCTGGGGCCGGATGGGGATACTGCCGACCTATGTTCGGCGCTGGCCGTCCCCGTCATTTTAGTGGTGGGTATGCGATTGGGTTGTATTAATCACGCGCTCTTGACGATAGAAGCCATCATCGCGCGCAAGATAATTCTGGCGGGATGGGTGGCCAATCAGATCGAGCTGCGCATGGAAGCCTTCGAAGCCAATCTGGCAAAGTTGATGACAGAGATTCCTGCACCTTGTCTGGGCGTAGTACCTTTTCAACACAGTCTGGAACCCAGGGCTCTGCCCCTGGCAATCAAGTTCTTGCTACAGTAGCCAACTGGAAGCGCAACCCGTTAGAATCGCTCATCTTTAAGCAGGATGCCTCCATGCTGTTGTGGTTTGTCATTACGTACTGGATCATTTCCGTGGCGATTGGGCTGTGGGTTGCCCTGCGGGTCCACAATACCGCTGATTACGCTTCTGCAGGGCATGTCATGCCGCTTTATGTGGTCACAGCCACCGTGTTTGCCACGTGGTTTGGCTCAGAAACCGTACTTGGTATTCCGGCCACCTTCCTTAAGGAAGGACTTCATGGAGTCGTCGCTGACCCATTTGGTTCTTCCCTTTGTCTGATCCTGGTGGGCCTGTTTTTCGCCATCCCGTTGTACCGAAAGAAATTGTTGACCATCGGGGACTTCTACCGCCTTCAATATGGACGCACTGTTGAAGTTCTGGTCACGCTTTGCATTGTGATCTCTTATCTGGGCTGGGTTGCCGCTCAGATCAAGGCTCTGGGCCTGGTCTTCAATGTGGTTTCCGATGACATGATATCGAAAGAAACCGGGATGCTGGTGGGTGCCGCGACAGTCATGATTTATACGTTGTTTGGAGGCATGTTGTCGGTAGCGATTACCGATTTCATTCAGATGATCATCATCATGCTGGGGATGATTTATATCGCCTGGGATCTAAGCGGTTCTGCAGGCGGCGTGGGCGCTGTCATCCAGCACGCGTCGGCTGCCGGCAAGTTTAATTTCTGGCCCGAATGGCAATGGGGTGAAGTCATCGGTTTTTTTGCAGCATGGATTACCATGATGCTGGGTTCTATTCCACAGCAGGATGTATTCCAGCGCATTTCTTCTTCTAACAACGAAAAAACCGCACGTAATGCCTCGATTCTGGGAGGTAGCCTGTATTTTCTGTTTGCATTCATTCCCATGTTTCTGGCTTATTCCGCAACCTTGATTGATCCCGAGCTGGTCCGCCAGTATCTGGACACTGATTCGCAGTTGATTCTGCCAAAATTGATCCTGGCGCATTCACCATTATTTGCGCAAGTCATGTTTTTTGGAGCACTCCTGTCTGCCATAAAAAGCTGTGCATCAGCCACACTGTTGGCCCCTTCTGTAACCTTTGCAGAAAATATCATCCGTGGTTTTTACAAACACATGACCGATCAACAATTGCTGAAAGTGATGCGCATTGTGGTGCTGGTATTTACGGGATTGGTCACCTTCATTGCTATTCGCTCCGAAATGTCGATTTTCAAAATGGTGGAAAGCGCCTATAAAATCACGCTTGCTGCAGCGTTTGTTCCGCTGGTATTCGGGTTGTACTGGAAACGGGCCACCCCATTGGGGGGATTATTGTCAGTGACGATGGGTGCAGGTATCTGGATCATTTGTGAACTTTTGGCGCCGCTGGCAATTATTCCCCCGCAATTGGCTGGGCTGATGGCGAGCCTCGTGGGCATGGTCGGGGGATCTCTGGTGGCTAGCCGAAAAGCATTGAAAGCAGCCTGAACTCATTGCGTTAGCCAGAAACGCAAAAGCATGGCTAAACTCACCATCACAATCAAGGGGCGGATCAGGCGGGCTCCCCCCCTGATCATGACATGGGAGGCAATTGTTGCTCCCAGCATTTGCCCCAGTATCATCGACAACGCCGTAAGCCACAACACCTGTCCACCCAGAACAAATACGCCCACTGAAGCCAGATTGCTCATGAAGTTGAAGGCCTTGGCATCGGCAGTGGCTTGAATTAAGGTCTGCCCGCGCAAAGCCACTCCCGCCAGCGAAAAAAACGAACCTGTGCCAGGCCCAATCAAGCCGTCATAAAATGCGATGATTGGAATAACTGTGGATTGGTAGTAATGCAGTCCCAGCCGTGGGCGTGAGGCCACTTGTCCAGCCGTGGGAACCAACAAAAAATAGGCGGCGATGCCAACCAGTACAAGCGGGATGGCGTACTTCAGCACCGAAGCTGGCAGCGTCTGAACCAAGGCAGTACCACTACCTGCTGCAAGGAAACAATACAGGAGCGGGCGCCGAATTTCCCGGGGGTTGAGAAACCCTTTTCGCATCAACATCAGTGAAGCCGTCAGGGTACCCATGCTTCCCTGCACTTTATTGGTAGCCAGGGCGTTGAGAGGAGGCACTCCCGCCAATAGCAGGGCAGGGACAGTGATAAGCCCGCCGCCGCCGGCTAGCGTATCGATAAACCCTGCGAAAGCAGCCACCAAAGGCAAGAGCAGGGTGGCGGAAAGTGATAGATCCATGATGTACACATTTGGTTCAAGGCTTTAACCGGTGTAGAGTAGGGACAATTTTGCAGAGGTGCAAATCGACAACAATAGAGTGAGGAGATTCGTATGGATAATAGCCGTCGCGATTTTTTTCAAAAATCCACCATCGCTGCTGCTGCCGGCATGATGGGACTGTCTTCCAACACGACCATGGCCGAATTACAGGAATCAGGTCATCAGAATCCGGAGGCGCATCAAATGGTAAAAGGATTGACGCTCTTGTCGATGCTCCAGAAAGATGGTGCCGAAACACTTGGTGTTAAAACTCCGGAAGGCATTCTGGACGTTCGCGCGGCCTCGCGAGGGCTTAAAAAATCAGCACCGCTAACTCTGGACGACCTGCTTCAAGGGGGCAAAGCTGCGGACCTTAACAATTTGATTGGGGCAGCAAGGGGAACCGGATCAAGCTATCTGGTGAATGAGTCAACAATTACTTATGGCAGGCTCTTCACAAATCCGGGGAAAATCGTATGTGTGGGCCTGAATTACCGCAACCATGCCAAGGAAATTGGTATGCAACCGCCCCGGGTTCCGCCCTTATTCAACAAGTATCACAACGCCTTGGCGGCGCAGCATTGTACGATTCAACTGCCGCCAAGAGAGATTTCATACAAGCTGGACTACGAAACCGAATTGCTGGTCGTTATGGGTAAAACAGCGCGTAATGTCAGTGAAGACCAGGCGCTGGCTTATGTGGCAGGGTATTGCACCGGGCAGGATTTTTCGGCGCGGGATCTTCAACTCGAGTTACCGAATGGTCAATGGATGATTGGCAAAACACTCGACCACTTTGCGCCCATCGGACCGTATTTTGTTTCGGCGGACCTGGTGGGCAACCCCAATGCTCTGAAAATCGAAACACGGGTCAATGGAGAACTGCGTCAATCCTCAAATACTTCCGACTTCATCTTCAACACCCAGCAGATTATTGCCTATATCAGCAAGCATTTTCCGCTGGAACCCGGCGATATTATTTTTACAGGAACCCCTGAAGGCGTCATTCAAGGCAAACCTGCTGATCAGCGCGTATGGCTTAAAGCCGGAGACCGTATCGAATCATCGATTGAAAAATTGGGAACGCTTCAATTTTCCCTGGTCTAAGGAGGAAGGACTACTGGGCCAATTTGGGTGGTGCCACCACGCCATAGGAGGGCCCTGAACCACTCGCATTGGTTGGAGTGCAGCCGGAGGACATCTGGACGGAGATAGATTTGCTTTCTCCTCCACTACCGGAAATGATGTGCAGGCAAGCCATAGCAGTGACGTTCTGTTCGCTACCCTGGGTAATGCTGTTGACGACCGGGACTGTGGAGTATTCGCAGCTGTGATTTCCTGACTCACTGCAATTTCCGATCAAGTCATAAAGATTATTTTTGTCACCGTTCTGCAACCAGATGTTGGTTCCGGTACTCAGAGTGCTGGAGTTGCCGCTGTTTATAATGTTTTGGACGCTGCTGTCACTATTGTTCTGGGTGCTGGAAAGCGGCGTCCACTGACCTGAAGTGCAAGAGCCGCCGTTACCATTGCCGCCATTACCATTGCCGCCATTGCCATTGCCACCATCACCATTGCCGCCATTACCGTTACCGTTACCATTGCCATTGCCATTGCCGCCATTACCGTTACCATTGCCATCGCCACCACTACCGTAAGAATACGAAGGCCCAATCTGGAAAATATAGGGTTGGTTGGTGTTCGGATCATTTTTTGGCATGCCTGTGCTGGAATTCCAGTACTGGGTATACATGCACGACCCAATAGCCATAGGCACATTGGTGCCTCCTGGCCCAATGGCGCTTGGGCTTTGAACCACGGCAATGGCCATTGCGCTGACATTGGTGTTCTGCATGCCGAAAATAGGGGCAAAATAAAGCTTGACCTGCTTGGTAAGCGTCACTTTCACGGCCGCTTCATTGGTGGGCGCCGAGGGGTTAAGTGTTTGCCAGTAGTTGGCCACAACGGCGAGCGAATCATTACCGGTTATGGAGATATTGAGTGGTGCCGTACTGATGGCGTTGGTGACTGCTGGACCGCCGGATGAGAAATCAGGGGTATTACTCCCTGGCGTATAAAGAAAGCTAGCGCCACGCAACGCAGCAACATCGACGGCATTCTGGGTCTGGTTGCGAACCACGAAAATATGGCCAACATCCACCGCCAGGGCAGTGATGGCCAATAACGCTGCCAATGATCCGACTACAACAATCGCTACCACGCCCCGCTGACTGTCAATGGCTTTATTCATAATACATCACCGATGTTGAACTGAGTTGTTCTGCTCCATGGAGGGCGCTGAGGATGCCCAAACCAAGGCCTTTAAAAGTATAACTGACTGTGACATTGATGGTGGCCGTACTGGGGCCACAGGACACCGTAACGCTGGGGTTGCTGGATGTCGGGGTGCCAAAAGTGATCAAATATTGGGTGCTATATTTGCTGGCGACCAGGCAGGCTGTCCCTGTGCCATTGCCCGAACAGACAGCCGGGTTGCCCCCTTGGATGGCGGAAACACCAGGGTCCGAACATGAGATGGGATGGGTGAGCGCGATGGATTGAACGGCACCCCAACGCGCGCCTTCTCGAGCGGCGTTGGTGATGACGGATTGATCGTACATCAAGATGCCGAATTCAATCGTGCCAAATAAAATGAGTAACAGCAAGGGGAGAACGAGTGCAAACTCCACTGCAGCACTCCCTGATTGATTTTTCATGTCTCTGCTCTTGACAAACCCATGGGAAATTGTACCATTCGTCCCGGCCGTACTAGAATAAATCTAGTACGGTCAAACTTAAAAAAAGTGCGTTGTTGCATGATTTGTATGTTATAAGTAGCCACAGCGCACTCTATTAGATCGCGTGTAACATGAACTTGGTAGTAGTTTGTACTCAAATTTCTGACAAAGGAGATTCCTAATGATGACTGCCCTGCAAAAAATCAAGCAATTCTGCAAATCAGAAGAAGGGGTTACCGCCATTGAGTATGCCCTGATCGCCGCACTGATTGCTGCGGCCATCATCGCGGGCGTAAGCTTGTTGGGTAAAAACGTCAGCACAGAGTTTTCAAGCATCGCCGGCATTGTGTAGACCGCATTCTGTCTACATGACCTGAGCTAGGTTGGATCGACATTCATCTGCTTTCTCTGTTTTTTCTGTTTGCCGTATTGCTGATAGCTGCATTTGGTGACTTGAAAAGGCGACGAATTTCCAACCGATTGCTGGTGATTGGAGGAGGGCTGGCGATTGTGGCATCTCTGACGAAGCAATCCATCCCTTTTGGCGACATGCTGGCCGGGGGGATCATCGGTCTCATGGTCTTTCTGCCGCTTTATGCCAAGGCCGCAATGGGTGCCGGTGACATCAAGTTGATGGCCATTGTCGGAACTTTTTTAGGTGTCAAGGGTGTTCTAATCAGTGCCTTGCTGACCGCGCTGGCCGGTGGTGTGCTTGCACTGTGGTTTTTCCTGGCGCGAGCTGGCTCACAACTCCCTTACGCTGTTGCTATTCTGGCAGGGGTAACGGGGTATATCATTGTCGTTACATCTTACCCAGTCATTCTGAATTTTCCCTACTAGGGCTTTTGGTAAAATGGCTAAGAACCGCGCGCTCATTCTGCTGTTACTTTCGCTCGTTATCAGTGCCTTTACCATATGGGCCGCAGTACAGTGGGTTAATAGACAAGTAGAAAAACGCACTTCAAGCCATACCATCAAACTGGTGGTTGCTTCCGGAAATATTGTAGCGGGAACCCTCCTGACACCAGAACTCGTTAAAGTAACAGACTGGCCTGCAGATAGCCCCGTTGCGGGCAGCTTTCCTGAAACACAGCCGCTACTAAACCGAATTGTGAATGTCAATATTTCGGTGGGCGAGCCATTGCTGGAGCAAAAACTGGCGCCAATCGGAAATAAAGCAGGCCTATCTGCCTTGATTACTCCAGGAATGCGGGCAATCTCAGTTCGGGTCAATGATGTGGCTGGGGTCTCCGGGTTTGCCTTGCCGGGCAATCACGTGGATGTTTTGGTCAATGTTCAGGATGATCAGGGACGCATGGTCTCAAGGATTGTTCTGCAACGAATAAAAGTGCTGGCAGTGGCCCAGGATTCCACTGTGAAAGATGATGCTAAAGCCAAAGTTGTCAGTACTGTCACTCTGGAAGTCACTCCGCAGCAGGCCGAAAAGCTTGACTTGGCTCGCGCTGTAGGAAACTTGAGCCTGGCGCTCCTCAATCAAGCGGACAAAACGTCCGTAGTTACCTTTGGCGTTCGCAAAGCAGAATTGCTGACTCAAGATGGCAAAGAAGAGCAGGTTTCAGTGAGTTCAAAGCTGCCTGCCAGCCCTTCTGTGTCTCACGATTTATCCAGCACCATTGAAGTGATTCGTGGAACAACTCGCGCCGCAATTCCTTCCCATTGAGCCTACCATGAAAATTCTGCTTTCGCTTTTGAGTTTATTTGTGGTTCTGGTTAGCCCGGTCTGGGCTGGAGCGCCGGAATCCGTTTCCGAATCAACTTCTCCAACGATCTTGTGGGTTACTTTAGGAAAATCCCAGAGAATAAGTTCTCCTTCCGATCTGGCTCGGGTGTCCGTTGCTAACCCCGAAGTGGTCGATATCAGTTTGGTGCATAAGCGGGAAGTTTTCCTGATAGGAAAAAAAATCGGTAGCACCAACATCTACTTGTGGACCCGGGACAATCATATGACCATGATAGATGCCGTGGTGTCCATTGACGTGGTCGGACTTCGAGAAAAGCTAAATGAACTGATGCCTGGTGAAAAGACAATCAAAGTGAGCGCAGCAGGGGAATCATACGTGCTGAGTGGCCAAGTGACTGATGCTATGGCTGTGCACCAGGTAATGCAGCTTGCCGAACAATATGGCGGTAAAAAGGTCATCAACATGCTGGGAACACAAGACATTGCCCAAGTGCTTCTTGAGGTCAAGGTTGCAGAAATCGATAAGACCATCGATGACAAACTTGGAGCCGGGGGGATCTGGAGTGGTGACGCCGGTTCGAATCTGGGTATAAATACCGGCTTTTCTGCGGGGTCTGCTGGTAGTATAACCTTCGGGAAGCTGGCAAAACGTGGCTCGATGATCCTTGATGCTGAGATCAATGATGGTCGTGCCAAAATACTGGCCGAACCCAACATTGTTGCTATCAGTGGACAAGAGGCTTCGTTCCTGGCAGGCGGTAAAATCTACATTCCCATTCCTCAAACTACTGGAATTGGTCCACCAATGATCACACTTCAGGAAGAAGAGTTTGGTATCGGACTCAAATTTTTGCCAACCGTACTAAGTGGCGGGAAAATCAACCTGCGCGTTAGCCCAGAAGTTTCCGAACTATCGGCTACGGGAACAACTTTGGGTTCAGGTGGCAACTTGACCGTGATCCCTACCATTACCACGCGTCGCGCTTCGACTACTGTTGAACTCAACGATGGTCAGAGCCTTGCTATCGGCGGACTCATCAAAAACAATGTGACGGAAGCTGTAAAGGCCTTCCCGGGACTGGGCGAAATTCCAATTCTGGGTACACTCTTTCGCAGTAGCGAGTATCAGACCGATCGTACCGAACTGATGTTTATCATTACCCCTCACATCATTCGGCCATCCAATGTCCCGCTGTCCCTGCCTACGGACAATTCTCTAGACCCAACGAGAACAGAATTCCAGTTCGAGGGTAAAATGGAACGAGGAAAACATCAATGAAGCCATTTGCAAAAATAATCATTTCAAGCCTGACGCTTTCAATGTTTCTAGGCGGATGCGCACCGCGCGAATACACCATGGACCCTTCGATGGGTATTGCCGTCCATGAAAGTTTGACAGCCCAGATTATCAACCCGAATGGAACCCTCCCCATTGGTCCGCAAGGTCTCGGTGGTGCGCCCTCCAAGGCTGTCATGGATCGTTATGTCAGCACATTCATGGCGCCTCCACCCCCCACAAGCGTATTCGCAATCGGGATAGGATCAGGCTCGGGGGCGATGACTACGCCAGCCGCCACGGGTTCCACACCCTAGATTTAATTCAATCGATAATCAACAATGAAAATCACGGTTTTTTCCAACCACACTCCATCTACACAGAATCTGAAAAACATTCTGCAGGAGCGGTGTCGTAGCGACCAGGTGGTAATCATTGATCACCCCTGCACCAAGATTGATGTTGAGGTCATAGACGTGGCATTGGCAGATCTCCTGATTCTTGACAGTCCTGACATTGAACATCTGGATTGGGCTGCGATGGAGGTATTCAATCTGAGGCACCCTCACTCCACTACGGTCCTGGTTTGCCGTGGTGATATTGAACGAATTCTGGTCCAGGCCATGCGTGTTGGAGTGCGCGATGTCCTCAATGAACCTGAAGTCCAAGATAGACTTCCTGAAGTCATTGAACGTGCCCGGGTTCGCTTGGCCGCATCCTCGGGAAACCGTCCTATTGGAAAAATTCTGACATTTATCCCATGCAAAGGGGGCAGTGGAACCTCCTTTATTGCCAGTAACCTCGCTTATATTCTTGGTGAAGTTCACCATAAGCGCGTGTTGCTGATTGATCTGGACTTACAGTTTGGCGACGCTTCCTTTTACATCACCGACGAGGATAGTGGCCGGAGCCTGGGAGATGTTGTGCGTAAAAGCAGCTTGGATGGCCAGATGCTGGAATCAGCATGCGTTCATGTAGGAGAACACACACTATTGTTGCGGGCACCTTATAATCCCGAGCAGTCAGTCGGAATAACGCCTGATCAAATTGATAACGTCTTGATGGTTGCTTCGCGTCATTTCGATTTTATTTGTATTGATCTTGAAAGAACATTGGACCCGCTCTCCTTGAGAGCTATGGATAGGGCGGACCTCATATTTCCCATCATGCAAACAGTTCTGCCTTACGTGCGTGGAACCCAACGACTCCAAAGAACCTTTCGAGCCTTGCATTATCCGGAATCAAAGATTCGGCTGGTTGCAAACCGTCAGGGTAAATCCGACGATTTATCGATATCCAAAATCGAAGAGGCGCTTCAGACAAAATTTTACATGCAGTTGCCCAACGATTTTCCTAATGCGAGCGCCTCCATCAATACAGGCAAACCGCTGTATGTCATCGCTCCTGAAGGTGTCCTGACGATTGCATTGATTCGATGGGGCGACCAGTTAGTCGGTGCTTCAAATCCGATGGCGCCAGCCACGACCGGTTCCCTATGGCAACGGTTTTCTTCCTTATTAAAATAGCAACCTGCTCCTGAATATCCGTGGAGGAATCATGTCGTTGCGTGATCTGCTGAATACTTCCAATGTTCAATCGACAACAGAACAGGGTGATGCTTTGATTGCCGATGGGCACCATGTGGACACTGAAGCCATCCGCCTTAAGTCTGAAATTCATATGGAACTTCTCAAGAAATTCGATCTGTCCGTTATGGAAAAGATTTCAGAAGTAGAACTGCGGCAGCGGTTAGCTGTTTTTATTAATGAAACAATTACTGAAAAAAAACTGGGCCTCAATGAGGAAGAACGTAAGTCGCTGATTATCTCCATCCAGAATGAAGTCATGGGGCTTGGGCCACTGGAACCTCTTTTAGCAGACAATACAGTTTCCGACATTCTTGTGAACGGCTATCAGACAGTTTACATAGAGCGTAGAGGACTACTGGAACTTACTAACGTTCGATTTACGGATAATGAACATCTGCTTAGAATTATTGATAAAATTGTTTCAAGGGTTGGGCGTCGCGTTGATGAATCGAGCCCGATGGTAGATGCGCGTCTGCCTGATGGATCACGCGTTAATGCGATCATTCCACCTTTGGCGCTGGATGGGCCTGTGATGTCAATTCGCCGTTTTTCTGCTGTTCCGCTTGGCGTAAACGAACTGGTCGAATACCGCAGTATGACTCGGGACATGGCTGTGATGATTGCCGCTATGGTTAAAGCCAAAACCAATTTGCTGGTATCCGGCGGAACGGGAAGCGGAAAGACTACAATGCTTAATCTGATGTCTAGCTTTATTCCGGATAATGAGCGGATCGTCACTATCGAGGATGCTGCAGAATTGCGCTTGCAGCAACCTCATGTGGTGCGACTGGAAACCCGCCCGCCCAATATCGAAGGGGAAGGGGAGATCAACCAGCGTGCGTTGATCAAAAACAGTTTGCGTATGCGTCCGGATCGCGTGATTGTAGGGGAAGTTCGCGGCTCTGAAGTGCTTGACATGTTGCAAGCCATGAACACTGGTCACGAAGGATCCATGGCAACCATCCACGCCAATACTGCACGCGATGCGTTAACCCGTCTGGAAAATATGGTCGGGATTTCCGGGTTAAATTTGCCCACCCGTCCCTTGCGGCAACAAATTGTTTCTGCCCTTTCCGCCATCATTCAGGTGTCCAGACTTAGCGACGGTAAGCGTAAGGTGGTCAGCATTATCGAAATTACCGGCATGGAAGGAGACATGATTTCAACTCAGGAAATTTTTCAGTTCCAACAAACGGGCGTTGCCCCGGATGGGACAGTGCTGGGCCAGTTCAAGGCTACGGGAGTTCGTCCAAAATTTGCAGAAAAACTGGCTGCGCGCGGCACCCCATTGCCAGACCATCTATTCGATCCTGATCATCAACATTAACCTGCTATCATGGATTACTGGGGCTATCTGATTCTTACACTCGCTTTCTTTGGCTTGTTCGGCCTGATCGAATCCGTGATCATGTTGTGGAGAGGGCTGGGCTTGTCTGAAGCAAAACGGCTCAAGCAACGGCTTCAGCTTGTTTCTGGTGAACTTCCTCCTCAAACGAATCAACGAGTCAAACGAGGGACCTACAGTAGTAATGTATTACTAGATCGCTTCCTCAAACGATTCCGCCAACTCGATGCGCTCGATATCATGTTGCGCCAAGCGAATCAACCCTATTCAGTTGCTCAAATGTTGGGAACCATGGGTGGTGCTGTTCTTGTAGCACTACTTTTGACTGGGACATTAATCTCAAACCCCCTATCGGTAATCCTGATTACCATATCTTCAGGTGCGGCCCCCCTGATGATTTTGCATATGTTGCGGCGTTCACGCCTGAAACGACTCGAGCTTCAATTGCCAGACGCACTTGATTTGCTGAGCCAAGCCATGCGTGCTGGCCACGCATTTTCTAGCGCTTTAAGGACCGTAGGCATTGAAGGTACTGAGCCCATCGCTACCGAGTTCCGTACGACTTCCGATGAGATCAGTTTCGGCTCATCCATTCGAGAGGGGATTATAAATCTTGCCAATCGCGTTGATAGCATGGATATGCGTTACTTTGCATTGGCCATTTTGATCCAGAACGAGACGGGTGGTAATCTGAGTAATTTGATGCATGATCTTGCCAAATTGATTCGGGAACGATTAAAGCTGCGACGCACCGTGAAAGTACTGGCGGCTGAGGGCCGCCTGTCTGGCTGGATTCTTGGCCTACTCCCTTTTGGCTTTGCCGCATTGATGAGCGTGATGAACCCAGGGTATCTCAGTTATTTCTGGACTGATCCTGGTGGCTTGCCTATTGTTAAACTGATGGCCGTGTTGCTAGTGGTAGGCGCCATCTGGATCAAAAATATTACCGATATTCGGGTATAGGAGAACCTGCTCAGGATGACAACCTATTCCTTTCTGTTGATTCTGGTGGTTTGCATACTCATCGTCATGGGGTTGTTCGTCTTGACGGTGAGAGTTATTTTCAGACCTTCCGCTGTCCGCAGACTAAAACAACTGGTTAAGGAAGAACGTCGTAACTACGATGACGGGAACAACCCCTTGGAACAGTCGGTGGAAACCATTTCCAGCAAGTTAGGTCCTCTGGTCAGGTTTTCAGCACCGAAAGGGCCATGGGACCTTTCGCCTTTGCACAAAGACCTGATGGCTGCAGGGTATCGCGGCCTATCCGCCGGCATTATTTATCTGGGTTTAAAAACTCTTTTGACATTTTTCTTTCCTGTGACATTCATGATCTTGGCTGGCGTGTTTGAACTCAACCTGGATTCAAAACAAATGGGGCTATTTGTCCTGGTATGCGCTGCATTTGGTTATCTCTTACCTAATTTCATTCTGTCGTTTCTTGTAACGAAACGCCGTCGAGAACTTTTTGAGAATTTTCCGGACGCCCTGGACCTCATGCGCATTTGTGTTGAGGCTGGATTAGCGCTGGATATGGCCATTGCTAGGGTGGGGGAAGAGTTGCGGATTCGCAGTAAAGCATTGTCGGATGAGTTTCGACTGGTCAGTCTGGAACAACGTGCGGGCGCCACTCGCAATCTGGCGCTCAATAATATGGCTCTGCGCGTCGGCATTCAGGATATCGACGCTCTTGTGGCAACCCTAGTTCAAGCGGATCGGTTTGGAACCAGCATTGCCGATTCACTAAGAGTTCATTCTGAAAATTTGAGACTGGGCCGCCGCTTGCGTGCTGAAGAACAAGCTGCAAAAATCCCGACAAAAATTTTATTGCCGCTTATCCTCTGCATTTTCCCACTGCTATTTATTTTGATCCTGACTCCTGCAATAGCCAACATTCAGCACGGGCTGAAAGGAGAACCATCCGTCGCTGAAAGTACAGAGAGCGAACAATCTCCCTGAGATACTCTCCATTCCGATGAATAACGGAGGCCATTGGCTCAACCACAAACGGTTTCAACTCTATTCGCGTACCACAGCCCTGTTATTTTTGATTCTTGCCACAGGACTGGTTTTTCATTCGAATGTCGTCACTCCGGAAGGTTTTTCACTAGGGTTTGACTTTAGTGTATTTTGGGGCGCATCCCAGTTTGCTTTACTAGGTCACGCTGCCGATGCGTATCAACTATCCAAGCTGCATAGCATTATTCATACGATCAATCCTGACGTTCAGGAAGGTTCTTACGGGTGGTTTTACCCCCCAAATTATTTCTGGATTATCTTCCCGCTAGCCTACTTCCCTTATCTCCTTGCTTATCTGTGGTTTATGGGTTTGACACTTATTCCATACACGTTTGTGGTTCACCGTATTTATAGAAACCATGAAACTTTGTGGTGTCTTGCTGGATTTTCTGGGCTTTGGGACAACCTCATGACAGGACAAAATGGGTTTTTAACCGCGGCTATTTCAGGGACATCACTTCTTTTGCTTGATAAGCGGCCGATTTTGTCTGGAGTGTTGATCGGGATGCTCTCAATCAAGCCCCAACTGGTTTTACTTTTTCCAGTTGCCTTGGCAGCAGCCAGAGCATGGGAAACTCTTCTGGCTGCTTTCCTGACTGCTGTCCTCTCAATGGCTGTCTCAACAGCAGTTTTTGGATCGGCAACTTTGGAAGCCTGGCTGCACAGCCTGGGGCTTGCAAAGACATTTCTTGAGATCGGCGGGACCAATTTCTGGATGAGAATGCCCACCATTTTTTCCTCCCTGCACCTACTGGGGGTTCCGATTGTCTGGGCTTATTTTGTACACTTTTTGATAGCTGCCCTGGTCAGTGGGGTGATTTGGAAGATTTGGAAGTATTGCACTGAAGCTTCAATACGCAATGCAGCCTTGACCGCTGGTACCCTATTGATCAGCCCATATGTGCTTATATATGATTTAACCTGGTTGGCATTACCGATCGCCTGGATGGCCAAAATCGGAATGGCGCAAGGCTGGTTGCGTTGGGAGCGAGGAACCCTGATTCTGGTTTGGATCCTGCCGATTTTCATGCTGATCATGGCTCGCTTAGTTCCCTTTCAAATCGGCCCCTGGGTGTTGTTATTATTGTTGGCACTCATCTCGCGACGCGCGCGGCTAATTACCATTCAAGGACAGATTGATGGTTCCAAGTGATGGTCATTGGCTGAATCAGAGACGACTCGAGATTTACCCGCGAATCACGGTGGTTTTATTCATTGTCATCACGGTTACTATCTTGTTGCAATGGTTTATAGGTAACAACACAGCTCACCTTCCAATTACGGATTTTAGTGTTTACTGGATAACTTCCTATCTTGCCCTGCATGGACAATCACTCAGTGTTTTCGATCCAGCCACATTTTGCAGGAATTTCCAGCCATTGGTACCCACATCAACCTGTGGTTACCAATGGCTATACCCCCCTTCGTTTTATCTCCTCATTTTTCCACTGGCTTTGCTGCCGTATTGGCTTGCTTACCTGATGTTCATGGGAGTCAGCGTGGGAGGATTTGTGCTCATGATGCGAAGACTGATTACTGGAAGAATTGCCATGGTGTGCCTGGCTGCCTTTCCGGGGCTCTGGATCAACGTATTATCAGGACAAAATGGATGTTTGACTGCCGCGCTTGCGGGTACAGCATTACTGAATCTGGAACGAAGGCCCATTCTGTCAGGTGTATTTGTTGGATTCCTTTCGATTAAGCCACATTTGGCCCTGTTATTTCCGGTAGCGTTAGTCGCTGCGAGAGCTTGGCGCACCTTGTTTGTGGCAACGGGTGTTGCGACAGCATGGATGATGTTTAGCATGGTCGTTCTGGGTACCGGTGTGCTGGAAGGGTGGATAAATAACTTTAGGATTGCGCGTGCGATTCTGGAATGGACAGAAACGATCCGAATGATGCCCACAGTATTTTCACTTTTGCGGCTATCTGGGAGTTCCACTATGGTGGCTTACATGGGCCAAATAGTCATCGCAGTAATGACATTTACGTCGGTTTGGACCCTTTGGCGTCGAAATATTCCACCAACCCTAAAGTATGCCGCATTGGTTACTGGCAACCTCTTGATGAGCCCCTATTTACTTGAATATGATTTGGTATGGCTGGCATTACCCATTGCCTGGTTGACCCAGTTAGGCTTGAAGACGGGGTGGCTACGATGGGAGCGCGAAGTGCTGGTTACCGCCTGGGTGACGCCGATACTTTGCATCGCACTGTCTAGCGTACTGCATTTACAAATAGGTGTGGGGGTGCTGCTGGCATTATTGTGGGTCATCGTTCGCAGAGCGAGTGCATCGAACACCCGGCAATCAGCTGCATTATGAGTGATTCCCATTGGTTGAACTTAACGCGTACCAGAATCTACCCAAAAATCATTCTGGCGTTGTACTTAATTATCGGACTAGTTGCGATATTGCGGTGGTGGTATTTGACACCTTGGCACAGCTTGATTGTCTCGGATCTGACTGTATTCTGGATAGCGGCACAGTTCGCTTTATCAGGACATGCTGAAATTGCCTATCATCCAGAGCAATTGCACGCTGCTATGTTTGCGATCGATCCAGAAATCCAAGGGGCTTATGGCTGGTTTTACCCGCCTACATTCTATTTGTTAGTCACACCATTAGGATTGCTGCCATATTGGGGTGCCTATGCTTGCTTCATGACTGGCTCTTTGATGAGTTATGTCATCGTGATGCGTAGAATCATTCGGGGTCAAGCTGCGATGTGGTTACTTGCTGCTTTCCCAGGGATCTGGATCAATTTGCTGACCGGCCAGAATGGTTTGCTTACCGCAGCATTGGCAGGAGCAGCGCTACTGACACTGCAGCGGCACCCCCTGCTGGCCGGGGTATTGATTGGAATGCTTGCGATAAAGCCACATCTCGCCATTCTATTTCCGATAGCACTGATAGCATTGGGCGCATGGCGTACCTTGGCAGTTGCTGGTTCTACTGCCATTATTTTTATGGGCATCAGCGTGCTACTGCTTGGGGCAGACTCACTAAACATGTGGCAACAGAGTCTCGGGGCCGCACGTCATATTATGGAAAATGGTGGAACATCACCCATGATGCCTACCATCTTTGCGCTAATGCGTCTGTTAAATGTATCCCTTGCATTGTCATATGTAGTTCACGCCACACTAGCATTGGTTACCGTGGTAATTGTATGGAAAGTGTGCCGTTCGGATTCTCAATGGACTGTGAAAAGTGCAGCCATCATGACTGGATCTCTTCTGATCAGCCCCTATTTGATGGAATATGATCTGGCCTGGCTGGGAATGCCCATTGTCTGGCTTTCTCAAATCGGGCTTCAATCGGGATGGTTGCGTGGTGATCGCGAAATCCTGGTCGCCAACTGGCTATTACCATTATTTACGGTTGTCCTAGCCTGGTTATTTCTTGTGCAGATTGGTCCTGTGATCATCCTGGCATTGCTGTGGGCTGTTGTACGTCGAACCTTGGTACCCTCCCAGTCAGAACGAGTCAATAACAATGATTAGTCCGATTAAGCAGCACTGGCTTGATTGCAGTCGCATCAAGCTATACAGCGGTTTAGCCCTTGTTTTTTTTCTGGTGATTGCTTTTGGGTTTATCAGATACTCCAATCTTATTGATCCCAAGGGGTACACCATCGTCACTGATTTCACCGTTTTTTGGGACGCTGCGCAACTTGGACTGACTGGGCGCGCGGCCAATGCCTATGTTGTTCCTGATTTGCATGCTGCACTGAGCGCTATTGACTCTGGCATTGAAGGAAATTATGGTTGGTTCTATCCCCCGATGTTTTACCTGATTGTTTTGCCATTTGGATTAATGCCTTTAATACCCGCGTATATTGTTTTCATGTTGTCAACTCTGGTGGGATATGTATTAGTCATATGTCGAATTTTCTGGTGCAAGGAGACATTATGGTGTTTAGCTGGATTCTCAGGGGTCTGGCTGACCTTGCGTTTTGGCCAAAATAGTTTTTTAACAGCCTCTCTTGCTGGTGCTGCATTGTTATCACTGGAACAACGGCCTGTATTAGCCGGGATTTTCATTGGACTACTCTCCATAAAGCCTCATTTAGCCGTGTTATTTCCGGTGGCATTAATTGCGATAGGTGCTTGGCGGGCATTTATTACAGCAATTGTTGTAGCCACTGCATTCATGGCGGTGGCGATTAAAACCTTTGGAGTTATCATCATGAGTTTCTGGATTCAAAGCATGAATATCGCCAGATCCTGGACAGAAACCGGCTCAATGTCGTGGACAGGGATGCCAACTGTATTCGCATCGCTCAGATTGCTCAAAGTGCCGATAGAACTGGCATATGCCTGTCATTTTCTTGTTGCAATGGGTGCAGTAGTAACAGTATGGAAAATCTGGCGTCACTGTAAGAATTGGCCGTTAAGAAATGCCGCCTTGACCGCCGCAACATTGCTGATCAGCCCGTATTTGTTTGAATATGACCTAGTGTGGCTGGCGTTGCCGGTAACATGGATGATAAGACTAGGATTGACGCACGGCTGGATTCCAGGAGATCGAGAAATATTGGCAGTGGTATGGCTTTTACCTTTACTTACGGTCATTGTAGCCAATCACACATCCATTCAGATTGCGCCAATGGTTATTTTGACGTTGTTATGGATTATTTTTAGACGTATTCACGTAACATCTTAGTGGAATGCGCGCCATGTACCAAGATAACAAACATTGGCTTACCGCTCGTCGCATCAAACTATATAGTGGAATTTTGCTGCTGTTTTTCCTGACTTCTTCATTCGGGTTCATTTGGTACTCGAATCTGGTAAGTTCTGACGGATATACAATCATCTCCGATCTGACGGTATTTTGGGTGGCTGCGCATTTTGGCTTGTCTGGACATGCATCTGATGCTTACCTAGTTCCAAAATTACGGGAAACTTTGTTAATCCTCTACCCCGACGTCAAAGGAAACTTTGGGTGGTTTTATCCTCCTTCGTTTTTCCTATGCATTTTGCCACTGGGTATTTTTCCACATTTCTTGGCTTATCTGGTCTTTATGATTCCCACCTTTGCGTTTTATGTATATACAATTCGGCGCATTTTTTGGAAACCTGAAGCGGTTTGGGTTCTAGCATCATTTTCCGGGATTTGGTTGAATTTGTTACGAGGGCAAAACGGTTTTCTGACTGCGGCATTAGCCGGCACAGCTTTGCTGTACCTGAAAAAGCAACCTGTTTTGGCAGGAGCATTCATTGGAGTGCTTACAATTAAGCCCCATCTGGCACTGATGTTTCCTGTTGCACTTATTGCTATCGGTGCTTGGCGGACTTTAGTTGCCGCAGTTATTTCGGCCTTGGTTATGCTTGTCTCAGGCGGTGCCATACTTGGTTGGGACACATTCCCTGCCTGGATAAATAGTCTCAGTATCGCGCGCCAGTTTACGGAAAATAATGGGCCGGATTATTGGATCCATATGCCCACCATATTTTCATTCTGTCGACTCTTGGGTTTTTCTATTGCCGTGTCTTACACAGCACACATCTTTGTCGCATTGGGGGCTTCTGTCGCAGTATGGTGGGTATGGCGTCACTGTGGTGATTATTCATTGCGAGCTGCAATGTTGACTGCCTCAACAATGCTGGTCAGTCCCTATATTCTGGAATACGATCTGACTTGGCTTGCGCTTCCGATCGCATGGATGAGCGCTTTTGCCTTGCGACAGGGCTGGCGGCGAGGCGAACGCGAAGTCATGATTCTTGCCTGGCTTCTTCCTGTGCTATGTAGCATCATTGCACATCTTACCTCGATACAAATTGGACCCTTTGGCCTGTTGTTGCTGTTGTGGATCATTTTGAAACGGGTTTGGATTTTTCAAACGGAAAACCTGTCGTTGACTTGATACCCTGGCAATTCACCATGTCAAGCACGTTTTTACAGATTTCTGCTTGGCAAACATCGCTGCTATACACCTAATTGACCCTGTTTCACCCTTGTATTCGCGTCTTAGATTCGTTGACAAGCGTAACGTCACACTATACATTGCGTTCACTTACAATCGATATATAAACATCGGGATGGAGGCGTCAATATGATCAAATCAATCAGTCCACAACACCCGGGTGAAGTATTACGAGACCGTGTATTACCATCATTAGGGATCAATATTACCCAGGCCGCATCACAACTAGGAGTCACCCGTGCGACACTGTCTCGTGTCTTGAACGGCCGCGCGGCCATTTCGCCAGAAATGGCGTTGCGTCTTGAAAAGTGGTTAGAAAGGGTACGCGGAGCCCGTGCTGATCTTTGGATTGCAGAGCAAGCTTCTTACGATCTTTGGAAAGCACGCCGTAAATTTAAACCAAAAGTGAAAGTCGCAAATGGATTGCAGTTGGCAGCTTGAAACCAGAATAGTTTGAGAAATAGGTAACTACCTGATTTGTATAATTCAAATTTACACATCTGAAACAAGGAGAGAGAAAATGGAACTTGTCATGGATACCAAAGCGTTGCTTGATGCAGAATATACACAACTGACTGTTCATTTTGACCATGAAGAGGGCATCCTGTGGACCTTCTTTGATCAAGATGAAATTCCTTGTGCAAGTACGGAATTTTTAAGTGAACTTCGTCATCATCATGAGGCCATTGAAAACTCCAATGGCCAATTGTGGAATGTAGATCGATACTACCCCGTCCGTTACTCTGTAATGGCTTCTCTGACACCTGGTGTTTTCAACCTCGGTGGGCAACTTTCTTTGTTTCGGGAACTGATTCGAAACAAAGACAAAGACGCTTTGATGAGCTATGGGACAGAATGTGTCAATGTTTTGTTTCCAAGAATCAACCATTTCTATTTACCCCTAATTACTATTGGTTTGGTGCAAGGAGATGCGCTAGGGGGCGGTTTTGAAGGCGCATTGACGGCTGATATCATAATTGCTGAGCGTGGAACCCAAATGGGCTTCCCTGAGATTTTGTTTAACTTGTTTCCTGGCATGGGTGCATATAGTCTGCTTGCGCGTAAGGTTGGCACCGCAGTTGCAGAAAAATTGATTCTCAGTGGAAAAATTTATTCGGCAGAAGAATTACATGCGATGGGGGTAGTAGACATTCTTGCCGAGCCTGGAACAGGGGTTCAAGCTGTACACCAATTTGTCAAAAAGAATGAACGTCGTGCCAATGGTTTCCGTGCTGTCCAACAAGTGCATCAACGATTCAGTGCGGTTACTTATGAAGAGATGATTGATGTCATTCGTATTTGGGTTGATGCTGCGCTCCGGCTAACTGAAAGAGATCTTAAAGTCATGGATCGTTTCGTACGGTCTCAAGAAAAGGCTTTTTTGAAACAATCGGAGCAGGGATGGGAATCTCTTATTGCGTAGAAGACGGCAACAACGAATTGCTAACTTGTTGACTCAGATATTTGGTTAGCAGTTCTTGCGTATTCTTGAAGCAGTGTTGCGCTTCAATCAGGCGATCATTTGCTTGGTCCTGGAGTACGGCTGGAGTCAACTGCAGGATATCACGACAAATGATATGAAGTGCTTCGGCCCCAATATTGCCAGCACTTCCCTTTATTGTGTGCGCTAATTCCAGAAATCCCTCATAGTCCAGGTCGGACAGGGCATTTCGCATCGCTTCAAGTAATTTTTCGGTTTCGGAAATGAATCCGTGGATCACAACAGGCATGAAGTCTTCCCGCCCCTCACCTAGTAGCTCAAGATGACGCAGGGTTGATTCCTTGACGAAAGGATGATGTTCATGCACACTGGATTTTTGAACCTCCTCAAGTTCTGACGCGTCACCGCGTGAGGACGTAGAAGTCAGTCTGCTGATAGCCTCCAATAAAGTAATGGCATCGACAGGCTTGCTCATATACGTGTTTGCTCCTGCTTCCTCACATTCAAGCTTGGCTTCTGTAGTGGCATTGGCCGTCAGAATAATCACAGGAGTTGGAGGCTTCTGACGAGTCGTTGCACGATAAATCTTTAGAACATCCAGCCCCCCCATCAACGGCATATTCATGTCCAGAATAATCAATCCGTATCGATTGCTTTCCAGTTTATCTAGTGCTTCTTCTCCATTTTCAGCAAGATCAACGCGGTGCCCGCCATATTCAAGTATTTTTGAAATTATTTTCCGACTGGTTCCATTGTCTTCGGCAAACAGGATATGGGTGCCAGCTTTCTCCAGACTGCTGCGTTTATAGTGATCCTTGAACGAAATAACGCCTTGTTGTGGTTGCGGTGTTATGGTGCCATGCAATGCGTTGAACAATAATGTCTTGTCAACAGGTAAGCGGATTAGACAGGTATAACCGATTTTGAGAAGATCTTGTTCACTAATAGTCTGCGTATCTGATGTCATCCAAATTAAGGAAAGCTCTCTGGAAGGGCAGGTAGCAAGAACGCGATTGGCAAATTCATGGGCATTCATACCCAGATGGTGAGGGCTGCATAACACTATAGTGGATTTGTGCTGACTGACTGGAAGCTGTCCCAGCTTTTCAAAAAAATGAGATATTCCGATTTCGTGTGAAAATTCTATTCCCCAACCACTCAAATATCCGGACAAAGTCTCCCGTTCATTGGCTTTCATTCCCAACGTGATTACGTGTAGCTGTCCCAGTGTGCGAATGCTGGAAGCTGCCTCAACCTTGGTTTGCTTATCAAATGGGAGTTCAAACCAAAACACGCTGCCAACGCCTGGTTCACTATGCAATCCAATTTCTCCGCCCATCAGGTTTGTCAACTGTCTTGAAATGGTTGTGCCAAGCCCACTACCACCATACTGTCGAGAAATATCATTGTTTGCCTGTGTAAAACTATCAAAAATGGATTTTTGAGCATCTTGCGCAATACCAATTCCAGTATCTATAACTTCAAAACGAATTCTTGCATGTTGTTGATCCTGATGTTGAGTACTAACGCGTAGTTCTACACTACCTCGATTCGTGAATTTAACTGCATTTCCAACCAGATTAATGATGATTTGCCTAAGATGCAGAGTGTCACCACGCAGTAGAAAGGTTGTATCAGAACTGAAGCAAACATTTAATCGAAGCCTCTTTAAGCGAGCCTGTGGCTGAAACATTTCCAGCGTGCCCCGGACCAGTTGATGCAAGTCAAAATCAGTTTTTTCACTAACCAGTTTACCGCTTTCAATTTTTGCAAAATCAAGCACATTTTCAATCAACTGATGCAGTGTTTGTGCTGAAGTCTTTAAGGTGCTGACAAGGTCAAATTGCTCACCATTGAGTTGGGTGGCCGTTAATAAATCACTGGCGCCAATGACACCGTTAAGCGGGGTACGCATCTCATGGCTCATATGGGCCAGGAATCTGCTTTTCGCTTTATTGGCTTCCTGGGCATTTTCAATTGCTTTATTAAGCTGCTTCAGCAGTTTTACCAGGTATAAAGGGATCAGTATCAGGGTTAAGAACAATCCAATTGAAAGTCGTGGCTGCATCGACCAGAAAGGATTTACAAAGACTACGACGGAAAATCCCAAAAGGCTAAACGCGTAAGCGCCTATTAGTGGGGGAATGCCATAACGTATTCCATTTCCGACAATGACCCACAAGTAAATACCGTAAAGAAGGTATCCGGCTTCATGCAAACTCGACATCAGGTATGTTACGGCACCGATGTCCAACAGCATTGCAATCCACTGGCGACGTCTTGACGTTAATCCGTTGTATATAACTACTATAAGTAGAACGAAAGAAAGAATAATCCATCCTTCTAGGAACCAAATCACATTTGATGGGATTGTGCCAAGTTCATCGAAAAGTTTTTCGAGGATTAAGTAACCGAATATCAACAAAGAAAATGTAACGCGAAGTAGCACCTGTTCGTGCTCGCCCTCGCGTTCGCCTACTTTCCGAATAAAGTAGCGTATTTTATCCATTATCAAATCACCCGGATCGTCGGCGTCGTCAAAGTATCTCGTAGCTGCTGTTGTACAAGAATGATCTTGCTGATTTGGGAAAGAAAAGCATCAACACATGCTGGGTCAAAATGCTTGCCGCGATTGTCCGTGAGATAGGCCAGTGCGTCATCATTGGCCCATGACTTTTTATATGGTCTTATGGAGGTTAGCGCATCAAAAACATCGGCAACTGCTACGATGCGAGCTTCAAGAGGGATATTATTGCCCTTTAAACCGTGAGGGTAACCGCTACCATCATATTTTTCATGATGCCCAAGCGCAATCTGGGCACCTTGATTGAGGATACTGGAGGGGCTTTCACTTAGGATTTGATAGCCGATCATTGGGTGATTCTTCATGACCTCGAACTCATCAGTGGTTAGCCGTCCGGGTTTAAGAAGAATTTGGTCTGGAATTCCAATCTTCCCAATATCATGCATCGGTGCTGCCATCTCGATTAAATTACAGCGTGCCTGATTTAGTCCGATACCCTCAGCAATCAGTCTGGAATAACGAGCCATCCGCAGAATGTGATTTCCGGTTTCTGCATCACGAAACTCACCCGCTTTGGCGAGACAATACAAGGTTTCCTGCTCTCGTTCCCGGATTTGTTCGGTTGCCTTGTAAACCGCATGCTCAAGATTCTGTGAATGAGTTTGAAGGTCCTTTTCATGCTGTCGCAATACCAGCAAGTTGCGACAGCGTACGCGACATTCGTACGGATCGATGGGTTTCGTCATGAAATCTGTTGCGCCTGAATCAAGGGCTGCATAACGAATCCCTAGTTCGTCGTGCGAGGTAATTACAATTATAGGTATGGTTTCTAGTGTATGGATTTTTCGAATGGCAATAATGAGATCCAGACCGGACATCTCTTTCATCCGGTAGTCCACCAGGATAAGGTCAGGCTGATTCCACTGTATCCATTCCAATGACTGTATCGGAGATGGAAACGTATGCGTAATGATATCGCTTTGAATGCCGCGAACAATCTTGTCAAGAATGACACGACTGGTAAATTCATCGTCAATGATGGCGACCACCGGCGGAGCAGGGTGGGTGGCACTAAGCTCGGGTTGCTGGAAAGGCATGAATACCCCCTATCATTAGCGAAAAATGTCTAGTTTAGCGCGTACTTTATCCTTAAATGCGCCAATCCACAATTCACTGTTATTTCCGTAAATTCTGAAAATATGACATGGGGGACTTGGCAAATACCCGTAGTACCAAAAGCTTTAGTTCGGTTGGATGCCCCGGTTGCCAAGCTAGGAGTTCATCAGGCGATGCAATTCCTTCTTGACTACTGCGTAACACTCGCAAACTCTGGTTTCGATTCCAGCCCGGTCTAGCACGGCAATGTGACCACGGCGGTAGCGGATAAAACCAGCGCTCTGCAATTTTCCGGCAGCTTCTGTAATACCTTCTCGGCGCACACCAAGCATGCTGGCTACCAATTCTTGTGTCATCAGCAATTCATTCGTGGACATGCGATCGAGAGTCAGTAAAAGCCAGCGGCACAATTGTTGATCCAGCGAATGGTGCCGAGTACAGGCTGCAGTTTGTGACACCTGCATCATCAACGCCTGAGTATAGCGCAGCAACAGACTATGCATTAAACCAGCGCGATTGAATTCTTGTTTTAGCATGTGGCTTTTTAGCCTGTACGCGTGGCCAGCAGTTTGAACCACGGCTGAGCTTGGTGTGGTGTTTCCTCCCATAAATAGCGAAATACCCACAACACCCTCGTTTCCAACACCTGCTGATTCGGATGATGCGCCAGACGCCATGACATAATGCAGTGATACTATGGCTGTAGTTGGAAAGTAGGCGTAATTCAGTTGTTGACCGGGTTCATAGAGCATTTCACCAAGAAGCATCGGTACCAACTCAAGATGCTCTGCCAATCGCTCGAATTCTGCCGTGGACAGGGCAGCAAGAAGATGGTTTTGACTCGGGCTATGGGGTGATAGCATTGTCGTCGTTATCCAATGCTTCGACGTTTAATTTCTTTGTGGTAAGTTCCACGCCGATACCCCTATACCCTATGAAGCGACAGGATTGGTTAAACATTGGTTCTCCGCTCACCATGAACTCCTGTCGCGTGCCATCGGCATTGACGCGACTGAATACGAAATCCAGAAATGGTTGCCGAGCAGCAATGGTTGCATGCAGTTGTTCTCGTTCCGCCTCATTCCAGCCTGTAACCTGTCCGTTGCCGCCGTTATCTCCTGCCAATGCATCGACTCGTATCCCCAGCATTTCCAGAACCGGTCCGGAAACTTTGGTAAATTTCATGTTCTCGTCCTGCTCCCAGTACCAATCGGTTGCGAGCTCAGTCAAGCTACGAAAACGCGCTTCGCTTTCGCGCAATTCTGAGGTTCGTTCCCGCACAGTCTCTTCTAATAACTTGCTGTAATTTTCCAGTTTCTTGTACAGAAGCCGCACTTCCAGCATGTTATGAATCCGCGTCTTGACTTCCACCAAATCGAACGGCTTACTAATAAAGTCTTTCGCACCTGCCTGCAAGGCGCGCAGCTTATGGCCCGGTTGCGCCGTAATCACAAGAACCGGAAGGTAACCATCCGATTCGTTAGTCTTAAGACCCTCAATTACCTGAAAGCCGTCCATTCCAGGCATTTGCAGGTCAAGCAGAATCAGGTCATAGTGATTTTTGCGATGCAGCGCACAAACCCCCTGAGGATTCATGGTTGACGTAACGCGTGTGTAGCCGACCGTTAGCAATAATTGTTCAAGCAAAACAACATTAGACTCCTGATCATCAACAATCAGAATGCTTGCGCCAAGAATATCAAGAGCCTGATTCATTACGACTTTTCCCATTATTTGCGCGTGAGGATTCTGTTTTTGAAAATTTCAGTGCCACGTCAAGAGTGTCCATGAATTCGTTGACCTTGATAGGCTTGGTAAGATAGCGGAAAAATCCCGCCTGCAGACCTTTCTCGATATCGCGTGGTATTGCATTGGCACTGAGTGCAATCACCGGAATATGTGCTGTTGTCAGGTCTTCAGACAGGATCTTCAACGCTTTGATACCACTGATGCCAGGCAGATTGATATCCATCAGAATTACATCAGGTATGAAAGTGCGGGCAATATCGATTCCCTGGACGCCATTCGTTGCACTCAGCAAGCGAATATCTGGTCGACGCGCAATGAGATCCTCGACCAGCATCAGATTGGCAGGATTGTCCTCGACATAGAGCAATGTGCTCAACTGTGCGCCAACTTGAGGTTCCATTTGAACGGTAGACACAGTTTTGACTATTTCAGATGCGCGCTTCTGTTCGGTCGTTAAATTCATTTCTATCCAGAACACACTGCCTTTGCCGACAGTGCTTTCCACGCCAATAACGCCCCCCATCAGCTCGATTAGGCGCTTGCAAACCACAAGCCCAATACCCGTACCTTCCTCGACATTCGCCTCTTGCCCCAGCCGATTAAATGGTTGGAAAAGCTGCTCTAGTTTATCCGCTGTCAGTCCTTCGCCGGTGTCGTTAATGCAAATGCGAATGCGTCCAGGAATGCTCGTGAAGCATTTCACAACGACCATTCCACCTTCTTTGTTATATTTGATTGCATTGGAAAGAAGATTGATCAGGACCTGCTTCATCCGCGTCCGGTCAGCTTTGACGAAGTACGGGATTTCGAATTGAGGAAACGTCACGCTGATGTTGCGCTTTTGAGCCTGCGCTTCTATCATGGCCCGACATTCCCGCAAAACTTCAACTATTGATATGGGTTCCAGCGACAAAGACAGTTTGCCGGACTCAATCAGCGCAAGATCAAGTATTTCGTTGATCAATTCCAACAGGTACCACCCTGCCTGAAGAATCTGATTAACGCTTCTTTTCTGGGAAATTGTGGGCGGCGGAGAACCAGATTCTATGAGCTGGGCAAAACCAAGAATCGCACTGAGCGGTGTACGCAGTTCATGACTCATACTGGAAAGAAAATCAGATTTTGCAAGGTTGGCTTTTTTGGCGGCAGCCACAGCGTTGTTCAGTTCCAATTCAACCTGTTTGCGCACGGAGTTATCGGTGCCGATCAGCAGGTATCCGATAATATCGTCAAAATCATCACGCAGTGCCGTGATCGAAACGATTGCCGGAAAACGACTGCCATCCTTACAGATATAGGTTAATTCATAGATATCTTCAATTCCGCGCGAAGCTTTGAATGCCAACGCTTCAAATCCCGGGGTAATGGTTGTTGAGAGTTCCAGGCTAAGCGCTTGTGCGCGCGCCATCACTTCTTGCGGGTCATGGATATCGCTAGGATTGATCTTGTTGACGACTTCCGAAGCCATATAGCCCAGCATACGTTCAGCGCCTACATTGAATAACTGAATGATGCCTTTTTCGTCGGTGGCAATAATCGAGAAATTGGCGCTGGTGAGAATTGCGTTTTGCAGGGCACCCGTTTTAAGCAGCGCTTCCTGACGTCGCACTTCGATGATGCCATCCGCTTTACCTGCATCGTCGTCATAGGTGGGACCATTACCTGTTTCTGACATGGTTGGTCTCCGTAAGTAACAAACTGTGATGGCCTGAGGTGGGACTGTATGATCGCGTTCTATATGACGGCCGTCTGTACGCTAGCACACACATACCCAATCATGGCTGGCCAACATTGCTGGCGCACAGGTTTGGCTAAATTGTGGGATGGCTGGCTGTGAACTGCGCATTGAAACGCTTGCCAGAATTGGCTCCCCGACCAGGGCTCGAACCTGGGACCTGCGGATTAACAGTCCGTCGCTCTACCAACTGAGCTATCGGGGAATTGGTAAACACTCAATTTTAAATGCATAGGAGGGAGGGGTCAAGAGCATTCCTCCGCTTTTTTTAACTCCGCACGCAAGCAATTGCTTCCACAACCGTGTCGATGTTACGTGTATTGAGTGCTGCAACGCAGATACGGCCAGAATCTACCGCATACACCGAAAATTCGGTTTTGAGCCGAGCCACCTGATCCTGACTAAGCCCCGAAAACGAAAACATACCATTCTGGTGGGCCACAAAACTGAAATCTTGTGCAGGCAGGCGCGCTTTAAGCTTGGCCACGAAGTTCTGACGCATTGTTTTGATGCGGTCGCGCATGGTGGCCAGTTCTCTCTCCCAAAGCGCCCTCAATTCCGGGGTTCCTAGCACCGTTGCCACAATCCGGGCTCCATGAGTAGGTGGGTTCGAATAATTGGTACGTACCACACGTTTGATTTGGGACAGAAGGCGTTGTGCTTCATCCTTGCTACTGGCCACCAAACTGAAAGCCCCAATACGCTCACCGTAAAGGGAAAACGACTTGGAAAAAGAATTGGAAACCAGCAGTCGTTTACCCTCGGCCACAAAACGGCGGATTACTGCGCCATCCTCTTCGATAGAGCGGGAAAAACCCTGATACGCCAGATCAAGGAAAGGAATTAGTTGCTGGCGCCCAATAACTTCAATCACCTGATCCCACTGTTGAGTTGTAAGATCAACGCCACTGGGATTGTGGCAGCAGGCGTGAAGGACGATTATCGTGCCAGCTTTAGCCCTTTCCAGAGTACCTAACATACCGGGGAAATCGATCCCGTGACTGGCTGCGTCATAGTAGGCGTAGGTCTTGACCACAAACCCCGCAGATTCGAACAGGGCGCGATGGTTTTCCCAGCTCGGATCGGAAATCCAGACTTCAGCGTCGGGATTAAAGCGCTTGAGGAAATCGGCTCCAATTTTCAGCCCTCCAGTACCTCCCAGGGATTGCACTGTGATAGCCCGGCCTTCAGCAATGGCTGGGGAATCGGCACCGAATACCAGCGCTTGTACCAGTTTGTCGTAACTGGCTAACCCATCAATAGGTAAGTAGCTTCGGGGTGACGCAGCAGCTACTAATTGTGCTTCAGCACGTTTGACACACTCCAGCAGGGGGACATTGCCAGAATCATCGGTATAAACACCCACACCCAGATTGACTTTGGTGGGGCTGGCATCGGCATTGTAGGCTTCAGTAATCCCCAGAATGGGGTCGCGGGGGGCCATTTTTATGGCACTGAACAAGGATTCGGTCATGATGCGCTCTGAATGTTAAAATCGTGGTCCAATTACTCTCCAACCTCATATTTTAGCAGTGATTGTCACTTTCCCCAATAGCCCTTATCGCTTGCACCAGCCCTTCGAGCCTGCGGGAGACCAACCGCAGGCTATAGCCAACCTTATCGAAGGATTGGCCGACGGTTTGCAATACCAGACCTTATTGGGTGTAACCGGGTCAGGCAAAACATTCACCATGGCACATGTCATTGCCAGCGTAGGGCGACCGGCCATTGTCATGGCACCCAATAAAACGTTGGCCGCCCAACTGTATGCAGAATTGCGTGAATTTCTTCCGGAAAACGCGGTGGAATACTTTGTGTCCTATTATGATTATTACCAACCAGAAGCCTATGTTCCGGCGCGTGATTTATATATAGAAAAAGATTCCAGCATCAATGAACATATCGAGCAGATGCGTCTTTCTGCGACCAAGTCATTGCTGGAACGACCTGATTGCGTAATTGTGGCCACTGTCTCTGCAATTTACGGAATTGGAGAACTTACCGAATACCACAACATGATATTGCACCTGCGTGAGCAGGAAAAAAATGACCAGCGTGCTATTGTTTCTCGTCTTGTAACAATGCAATACACGCGAAACGAGCTGGAATTTCGACGTGGTGTATTCAGGGTTCGGGGTGATGTAATCGACATCTTTCCAGCTGAAAATAGTGAGGCAGCACTGCGTGTGACATTGTTCGATGATGTGGTGGAAAGCCTGATGTTATTTGATCCATTAACTGGACGCACACTACAACGCTTAGGCCGCTTTACCGTTTTTCCTTCCAGCCACTATGTTACGCCGCGTGAAACCGTGCTGCGGGCCATTGAATCCATCAAGATCGAGTTGCACGAGCGCATGGATTATTTTGCACGAGAACACAAACTGGTTGAGCTACAACGAATCGAACAACGAACACGTTACGATCTTGAAATGCTCAACGAAATCGGTTTTTGCAAAGGGATTGAAAATTATTCGCGGCATCTTTCCCAACGAGCACCAGGAGAGCCACCACCGACCTTGATTGAATATTTACCAAAAAATGCTTTGATGTTTGTGGACGAATCCCATGTCACCATTCCACAAATTGGTGGAATGTATAAAGGGGACCGGGCGCGCAAGGAGAATCTTGTCAACTATGGATTTCGCCTTCCGTCAGCACTGGACAATCGTCCATTAAGGTTCGATGAATTCGAAAAGCTTATCCCCCAATGTATTTTCATTTCTGCTACGCCATCAATATATGAAGAAAAGCATGCAGGGCAAGTAGTGGAACAGCTGGTTCGACCTACCGGATTGGTTGACCCAGCTCTGGAAGTTCGCCCTGCAAGTACTCAGGTGGACGATCTTCTTTCTGAAATTACCATAAGAGTTGCTGCAGGTGAGCGTGTACTGGTGACCACCTTGACCAAGCGCATGTCTGAGGATCTGACAGAATATCTGGACGAACATGGGGTCAAGGTCCGTTACCTTCATTCCGACATTGATACCGTAGAACGTGTGGAAATTATCCGTGATTTGCGCATGGGCGTGTTCGACGTTCTGGTGGGGATTAATCTGCTTCGAGAAGGGCTTGATATTCCGGAAGTTTCCCTTGTGGCCATATTAGATGCGGACAAGGAAGGGTTTTTGCGTTCCGGGCGCTCGTTAATTCAGACTATTGGAAGGGCAGCTCGCCACATTCATGGGAAAGCCATTCTGTATGGAGATTCCGTAACAAATTCCATGCGAGAGGCCATCAGCGAAACCGAACGTCGTCGCCAGCATCAAATTGATTACAATAAACTGCACCACATCACCCCGCATGGGGTAAGCAAGCGCATCAAGGATATCATTGAGGGAATCTATGATCCTGAGTCAGCTTCCCAGGAATTATCAAAAATATCTGCTGCAGAGCACCTGGACGAGCTTTCAGAGAAACAGCTGACAGTACTGCTTAAACGGCTTGAAAAGGAAATGCTGGATGCCGCGCGAAACCTGGAATTTGAAATGGCAGCGCAAAAACGAGATGAATTGAAACGAGTTCGCGATTTCCTGTTACTAACCTGATCCTGACGCAATGAAAGTATTAATGAGAACAATTTTCTGGGGAGTGGTATTGGTGACAATGCTAACAGGTTGTGCCGAATGGTCTTCGGCTCCCATTCAATCCGGGGTGGACCTTCAATGGATGAATCCAGCAGTTCGGGCCCAGGACGATTTATATCGACATGTTTCCGGAAAATGGCTGGATACGGCGGTCATACCCGAGGACCGAGCCCGCTATGGCGCCTTTGATCAATTGAAGGATCAATCTGAGGCACGCTTGCGAAGCATCATTGAATCATTAGCGAGTCAGCCAGCTCTTGACCTCGATTCAGAATCCCGAAAAATGGCTGATCTCTATCGTGATTTCATGGATGAAGCGACACTTGATGCCAAAGGCGCGACGCCATTGACCGAAGAATTATCGCGTATTGATGCTGTGCAATCCCATGAAGCACTGATTGAGTTGATGGGATATTTGGCAACGCTGGACATTTCGGTTCCAATCGAGCCATCCATCGCACCTGATGCGCGTGAAGCCTCACGTTATGCGGTTTATATCAGCCAGGGTGGTTTGGGAATGCCGGATCGCGAATATTACTTGAATACGAGCGATACGCGCCTTACTCACATTCGCGAAGCCTATCAACGTTACCTTGAAACATTATTTACCCTGGCACATGTGCAGGCGCCGGCACTTTCAGCGCAAAAAGTTCTGTCTATAGAAACTGCGCTGGCAGAGGTGCAATGGACTAAGGTCGAAAATCGGGACAGCATCAAAACCTACAACAAGATTTTTGTTGCCGAACTTGATGCGAAAATCTCTCCAGACTTTGCCTGGGCGACCTGGCAGACGGCCATGGATATCTCCGGGCGTGTAGATGCTTTAATCGTACGCCAACCCAGTTACTTCAGGGCCATGGCTACCCTGACTCGATCAATTCCCCTTGAGGACTGGAAATCCTATCTTAAAGCTCGCGTTTTGGACGGTTATGCACCGTATCTCAACGCCGATTTCGTGACTGCTCAGTTTCAGTTCCACGGAAAAACGGTACGAGGCATTCCTGAAAACCGACCTCGCTGGAAACGTGGAGTGGCTGTAGTAGATTCCAGCATGGGTGAAGCCCTGGGACATCTGTATGTGGATCAGGTCTTTCCGGAATCCAGTAAGCTGCGTATGAAAATTCTGGTGGATCATTTGCTCACGGCTTACCGTAAAAGTATCGAAACTCTCCCCTGGATGGGCCCGGCAACACGCCAGGAAGCATTGCAAAAACTGGCAGCCTTGAACACCAAAATAGGCTACCCCAGTCGCTGGCGTGATTACAGCGCGTTGGTCATCCAGCCTGGCGATTTGTTGGGTAACCTGATGCGCGCCAGTCAATTTGAGACACGGCGGCAAATCAACAAACTGGGAGAACCCATTGACAGAGAGGAGTGGGGCATGACACCGCAAACGGTTAATGCCTATTACAGTGCCCGCCTTAATGAGATCGTTTTTCCTGCAGCAATTTTACAACCCCCGTTCTTTAATCCGGAAGCTGACGATGCCATTAATTATGGAGCCATTGGGGCGGTCATTGGACATGAGATAAGTCATGCCTTTGACGATCAGGGAAGCCAATCAGACGGGCAAGGCAATCTGCGCAACTGGTGGAGCGACGAGGATCGACAACAATTTTCCAAAAGAACCCATGCCTTGGTAGAGCAGTACGACGCATATAGCCCCCTTCCAGGATATTTTGTGAATGGCGAATTGACGCTCGGAGAAAATATTGCGGACAACTCAGGACTCGCCATAGCGTACAAAGCATATCATCTGGCGTTGGGTGAGGAGTCGGCGCCAGTAATAGATGGCCTGAACGGGAATCAACGGTTTTATTGCGGTTGGGTGCAAGCATGGCGCAGCCGGGTCCGAGATACCGAGATTCTTCGTTTGCTCAAAGTGGACCCCCATGCACCGGCTGCCTTTCGAGCCAATGGCCCTTTGGTAAACCAACCCGGGTTTCAAGAAGCTTTTGGCACGAAACCCGGCGACCTGTTGTACCGTGCTCCTGACCAACAAGTCATTCTTTGGTAGCGTGTAAGACTTTGCCGGGGTTCATCAAATTGAATGGATCAAGTGTCTGTTTGATGATTCTCATCAAATCGACTTCTACTGGCTGCTTGTAATGCATCAGTTCGTTGATTTTGAGCTGGCCTATACCATGTTCGGCACTGATACTTCCACCCAGACTGTCAACCGTATCATGCACGATACGATTGACTGTTGATGTTTGCTCTATGAATTCTGAATTTTCCTGACGGTTGGGTTTTGACAAGTTGTAGTGCAGGTTTCCATCACCCACATGGCCAAAACAAAGCAAACGGATTCCTGGAAACCGGGATTTCAGCCGTTCGGTTGCTTGTTCGATCAAGTCGGGAATGCGGCTGACGGGTACGCTGATATCATGCTTTATGCTGATGCCTTCCAGCCGCTGCGCCTCTGAAATGTGTTCACGCAAAGCCCAGAGCGCATCAGCCTGGATCTCGCTCTGAGCCAACACAGCATCTGTGATCATCTCCAAACTTGTAGCTTCATGGAGGCTGTCTTCAAGTACGGCATGCAGCTTCGAATCTTGATCCGTATCGTCCAACTCCACCAGAACATACCAGGGTGATGGTTGTTGTAGCGGATCATGACTTCCTGGAATACGATCAAGCACCATCTGCAGGGCAGGCCTGGAAACCAGTTCAAATCCGGTAAGACGCTCACCACTATGTGCCTTGAGATGCCCTAGCAGATTCACAGCGGCCCGGGGGCTTTTTACAGCAACCCAGGCCGTTGCATGCACACGTGGCAGTGGAAACAAGCGCAATACGGCTGCGGTAATGATGCCTAATGTCCCCTCGGCGCCAATGAACCAATGCTTGAGGTCATATCCGCTGTTATCCTTGCGCAAACTTCGCATTCCGTCCCAAACGCGGCCATCAGGCAAAACCACTTCAAGCCCCATCACCAGGCTGCGCATACTGCCATAACGCAGCACTGCAGTGCCACCGGCATTGGTGGAAATGATGCCGCCAATTTCGGCGCTTCCTTCAGAGGCAATGCTTAGCGGAAACAATCGTCCTCCCTGGCGAGCCTCACTCTGAACCTTGGCAAGGATCGTTCCTGCTTCGCAGATTAAGGTATCGTTATCCCAGTCGGTTGCCAGAATGTGGTTCATTCGAGACAGGTTAATGATGATTTCGCCGTGGCCCGGACGCGCAATCGATCCCCCGCACAGGCTGGTATTGCCCCCTTGGGGGACCATTGAAACCCTTGCCTCCTGACAGGCACGGACCACGGCAGCAACTTCAGAGGTGGTGGCCGGTTTAACAACCACTTTTGCATCACCGTGATAGCGTCCACGCCAGTCCACATTATATGAAGTCAGTGCACCGGGATCGGTAATCAATCCGGCAGGCCCCACAATGCCCCGGAGACGTTCAATGAAGGGCATGATGACGGGAATTCATCAGTACAAGAGTGGCATCGATGAGCTGGCGGGCAATACTGACCGGATGTGGGAGCAAAGGCAGATCATTCATCGAAAACCAGCGCGCATCCTCGATTTCACCGGGCTGGAGCACTAAGGTTCCAGACTGGTAGTGGCAAGTAAATGCAACCATCAAAGAATGAGGGAAGGGCCAGGATTGGCTTCTAAAATATTGAAGGTTTCCCACCTCAACACCAACCTCTTCATGAATTTCGCGTTTCAATGCAACTTCAAGATTTTCTCCAGGCTCGCAATATCCGGCGATAGCGCTGTAAACATTCGGGGCAAATTGCGGGCTACGAGCTAACAGCAATTCCTGTCCGCGAATAATGAGGCCCATGACTACGGGCGCAATTCGCGGATAAACAATTAATTTGCAGGAGGGGCAGATGCGCGCGCGCTCATGCGAGTGCAGCATTGTAGGTGTACCGCAACGACCGCAATAAACATGGGTACGATCCCAGTCAATGATCTGGAACGTGCGGCCTGCAAGAGACAACAGGCTATCGTCGGCGCGACCAAATAAGGAACGCAAGCCGACATAAGAATGGCCGGGCGGAGGGAGGGCCTCTGTACTTACCTCTATTCCATAACAAATCCGACCTTCAATCTGGCCTATGACATGTCGACGCAGAATAAAATTGGCAAAGAGCTCCAGTGTCTTATCATCTGGAAGTTTGATTGATTCTCCAGCATTGTTAACGAGCAGGTGTGAGCCCTGGAAAATAAACCAAAGTGGTTTGCCAACGGACTGCTCCGGCACTGCCAAAAGCGGCTGAAAATCCATCAGGAGGCCTTTGTCTGAGGTTCCTGATCCGGAACATCGTCCAGCGTATCAAGCCAGACAGTTGCCACAGCATCGCTGGGGGCGCGCCAGTCTCCGCGTGGAGACAGTGATCCGCCCGAACCCACTTTAGGTGCGTTGGCGATACAGGATCGTTTGAACTGGCTGTCCTGAAAAAAACGTTTTACAAAAACTTGCAGCCAATGTCGGATATCGCCAATGGAGTAACCGACCTGCTCCTTTTTTGGAATGTGGGGCCATTCGCCACGATTAGCATCGGCCCAGGCACACCATCCCAAAAAGGCCACGCGTGAAGGCCCGAAACCAAAACGCAAGATGTGGTAAAGATTAAAATCCTGCAGTGCATAGGGTCCTACGGTATCTTCGCTACGCTGAACCTTTTCTGGTTGGTTAGAAGGAATCAACTCTGGAGTAATTTCACTGGCCAGCACGGAAGCAAGCGCTGCAGATACGCCACCACCCATTCTATCGTCGTCCATGACCCAGCGGATCAGATGCTGAATCAGGGTTTTCGGGACACTCGCGTTGATGTGATAGTGGGCCATATGATCTCCCACACCGTAGGTAGACCAGCCCAGGGCCAATTCGCTCAAGTCGCTCGTGCCAACCACTAACCCCGCGTGCTGGTTGGCCAGGCGAAACAAATGGCTGGTACGCTCACCAGCCTGTACGTTCTCGAAAGTGATGTCATAAACCGGTTGGCCGTCATGGAATGGATGGCCGATATCCTTGAGCATCTGTAGGCAGCTGGGCCGAATATCGATTTCTTCTGCGCTGACACCCAGTGCCTGCATTAATTGATGCGCCAATTTTAGGGATTTATCTGATGTGGCAAATCCTGGAAGGGTGTAGGCAAGCAGGTTTGTGCGCGGCAGTTTTAAATTGTCCAGCACCGAAACCGCCACCAGCAACGCATGCGTGGAGTCAAGGCCGCCTGAAATCCCCAGGACCAATTTTTGCAGGCCGGTGGCTTTAAGTCGCGTGGTTAGCCCTTGAACCTGGATATTGAATACATCGCGACAACGTTCGTCCCGTTGTGTAGGGTCATTGGGAACATAAGGGTAGCGCAAAGGGGGCACAGACAACGGCAAATAACGCTCACGAGGCAAAGGAAGGTCGAATGGGATGACTGTCATCCTTGCAATTGCATCCTGATACCGTCGGGTGGTCTCGGAAAACGTGTTTTGACGTATGCGTTCCTGATGCAAACGGAGCAGATCGACGTCAGCCACAATGATTTGGTCCTCATTGGCAAAACGAATACTTTCAGCCTTGATTTCACCATAATCTGCAATCAGCCCATGCCCGTCCCATGCCAGATCGGTAGTGGACTCACCGCGACCTGCGGCGCTGTATAGGTAGGCCGAAAGACATCGGGCCGACTGGTTGGAAACCAGTTGCCGGCGATAGGATTCTTTGCCGATGGTGGCATTTGACGCTGAGGGATTGACTATCAGGGTGGCGCCAGCCAGGGCCGCAATGCTTGAAGGGGGAATGGGCACCCACAGATCTTCGCAAATTTCCGCTGCCACAGTCAGCAGAGGCTGATTGCTGGCTTGAAACAGCAGGTGATTACCGAACGGAACGCCGGAAAAACCCGGCAAATCCATGGTCGATTCATGCGCCAGATCACCCGAGACAAAATGGCGCCCCTCGTAAAATTCGCGATAATTTGGAAGATAGGTTTTGGGGACAATGCCTAAAATTTTGCCGCCACAGACCAAAGTTGCACAATTAAAAAGGCGGCCACGATGCCGAATTGGCAAACCCACCACGGCCACGATGGGCACCTTGCTGCTTTCCTGTACCAATCTGCTCAGGGCCTGCAATGCGGCCTTTAACAGTGCGTCCTGGTGGAAAAGATCCTCACAAGAATACCCTGTCAGGCCCAGTTCCGGAAAAACAACGAGGCAAGCCTGCCGGACCGCAGCATGCTTCATCATTTCAAGCGTGCGTGTCGTGTTCCAGGCGGGATCCGCCACGCGAACTTCGGGAATGGCCACAGCCACGCGCACGAAATCGTGGCTATATAGATTGAAAAACGCCGGTTTGGACTGTGTCATGGACCCATTATCCCGTTTTATGGTTGCTACGTGCCATCCCATCCTCCGCCCAGGGCCACGATCAATTGCACGCTCGCCACGTATTGGCGACTGCGCAGGTTCAATTCCGTCAACTCGTTGGTAAGCAGGGTGGTCTGGGCCGTAATGACGTTAAGATAACCCACGATACCTTCCCGATACTGACTGTCGGTCAGCGCCAACGTGCTGCGGGCCGCGCGCACTGCTTCATCTTGCACTGTGATTTCATGAGCAAGTATCGCCGCCGCCACCAGATTGTCTTCCACGTTCTGGAAAGCTTCCAGCACCACCTCCCGGTAATTGGCCACGGACTGGTCGTACACGGCCACAGCCTGATCCACCCCGGCAGCAAGCAAACCGGCATTGAATATGGGCAGTAAAAACTGGGGGCTCAAGCTCCACATTGAATTAGGCTGGTTCACCAGATTGTTGTAGGCACTGTTTTGAAAGCCCAGTGTGCCATTGATGCTCAAAGCCGGAAAAAACGCAGCCTTGGCAACCCCGATCTGTGCGCTCGCTGCTGCAGCGCTGCGCTCTGCCGAGGCTACGTCTGGCCGACGCTCCAGCAGCACCGAAGGAACCGTCAGGGGAATATGGGGAAGGTCCGTGCCTAACGGGGATTCAGGAATATGAAAGTCTGAAGTTGGGGTGCCCGTCAAAACGGCAATTGCATGCTCCAATTGCGCCCGCTGTATGCCTACATCCAGCAGCTGCGCCTCGGTGCTGCGCAACTGGCCTTCCGCCTGAAGCACATCCGTTTGCGCGGCTACGCCCTGGTTAAATCGGAGTCGGGTCAGGTCGAGGAATTTCTGATAAGCATCGACGGTGTCAGTCAACAACTTCTTTTGTGCATCATCCGCTCGCAACTGGAAATAATCCACCGCTAGCTGGCTTTGCAAAGAAAGCCGCGTGGCGGCCAGTTGCCCTGCACTGGCCTGCATGGACGCCGTATTGGCTTCGATGGATCGGCGCACCGAACCCCACAAGTCGGGCTCCCAACTGGCCTGTGCAGCAAGCAGGTAGTTGTCGTAGATTCTGCCCTGAGCAAGGCCAATGGCGCCAGCAGAAGCCCTGCTGCGAGTAGTGCCGGCTACGGCATTGAGGGTGGGAAACAGTCCGGCCTGAGCGATCTGTACCAGCGCACGCGCCTGGCGCAGCGCCGCTTCCCGCTGTGCCAGAGTCTGGTTGGATTGGGCCACTTTCTGCTCATACCCGGCAAGCACAGGGTCGTTGAACATCTTCCACCAGTCCGCCGGAATCTCTGCATCGTGGGGTTCGGCCACCTTCCAGCCCGGTGGTATGGTGAAAGACTGTGGTGCGGACACCGGAGGGCGTTCGTAGTCCGGACCGACAGCGCAGCCGGTCAACGCAACTACGAGGGGCGCCATTGCAGCGCAAAGAATCAGGTTAATGGGCTTCATGGCCAAATCGAAGGTACAAGGAGCGGAATCGTGTCAGCATGGTGGTGCGGAAGCGATCAAGATAAATATAAACCACCGGAGTGGTGTAAAGAGTCAAAACCTGGCTAACGGCAAGCCCGCCCAGGATCGAAATGCCTAGCGGACGGCGTAGCTCCGCACCCACACCCCAGCCCACCGCCAGTGGGAGCGCCCCCAGCATGGCGGCAAGGGTTGTCATCATGATCGGCCTAAACCTCAGCTTGCAGGCCTGAAGGATGGCTGCTTCGGGGGGGATGCCGTTCTGACGCTCCGCCTGCAGGGCAAAGTCGATCATCATGATGGCATTTTTCTTGACGATTCCAATCAGCAATATTACCCCAATCAATGCCATTAAACTGAATTCTACACCGGTGGCCATCAGCGCCAGCAGCGCCCCCACCCCGGCGGAAGGGAGGGTGGAGATAATTGTCAGGGGATGGACGAGACTTTCGTAGAGAATACCGAGCACGATGTAGACCGCAAGCAGTGCCGCCAGTATCAGGAGCGGCTGGCTTGAAAGTGACGAGCGAAATACCTTGGCCGTGCCCTGAAATCCGCCGTGGATCGATGCGGGCACACCCAGCTGCAGGAATGCCCGATCGATGGCCTGGGTAGCCTGGCCCAGCGAAATGCCGATGGGCAGATTGAAGGTGATGGTGCTGGCTGGAAACTGGCCTTGATGGTTGACCGACAACGCAGCATTCCCCGGAGCAAATCGCGCTACCGCCGATAATGGGACGATCGCACCGTTGGTACCCGACACATAGGTTTCGTCCAGCATGGCGGAAGATTGCCAAAAGGGCGGAGCCGCCTCCATCACCACGCGATACTGGTTAAGCGGGTTGTAGATGTTGGAAATGATACGCTGGCCGTAGAGATCGTTCAGGGTGAGATCGATCGCGCTTGCAGATATACCAAGCCGTCCTGCCGTATCGCGATCATATGTCAGGTAAACGTCAAGCCCCTTGTCCTGTTGGTCTGTATTCACATCTGCAAGCTCCGGCAGCTTGGACAGTGCAGCCAGTATCCTGGGTTCCCACAAACGAAGCTCTTCAAGATCGTTGCCTTGCAATGTGTACTGATATTGGGCGTTACCCAGGCGTCCACCAAATCGCAGATCCTGCACCGCCTGAAAATACAGGCTGGCTCCGGCCACCTGGGCAAGTTTCTTGCGTAGCCGGGCAATGACAGCATCGGAAGACACCTTGCGTTCTCCCGGAGGCTTTAACGTCATGAATACGAACGCTGTGTTGCGTGCCGAACCCCCAGTGAATCCAATTACGTCCTGGGCATCGGGATCGGTTTTACATATGGCAATGAATTCGACAAGCTTGTCGCGCATGGCCTGAAAGGAAATGCTCTGATCCGCCTGCACCTGGCCAACCAGACGACCGGTATCCTGTTGGGGAAAGAACCCCTTGGGTACGATGATGTAAAGATAAATATTGAGGGCAATGGTGGCGAACAGAATTAGCAAAACCAGGCGCTTGTGGGCCACCGCCCAACCCAGGGACTTCTCATAACGCAGGTGCAATCCATCGATCCCGTCACGGATCCGGTTCAGGGGGGCCTTGAACCAGCGATGAAGCCAACGCGACTGTGGATGGGTATCCACCGGTGAGCCGGAGCTTTTTTTTAACAGCCGGGCGCACATCATGGGTGTGGCAGTAAGCGAAACAACCAGGGATACCATCACAGCGACCGACAGAACCACGGCAAATTCCTGAAACATGCGACCTACCAGACCCCCCATTAACAAAAGCGGCAAGAACACCGCGATCAGGGAAAGGCTGATGGAGACCACCGTAAAACTGACCTCCTTTGCTCCCTGCAGGGCAGCTTCCAGAGGCGGGACGCCAGCTTCGATGTGGCGGGAAATGTTTTCCAGCATAACAATGGCGTCATCTACCACAAACCCTGTGGCCACGGTCAACGCCATCAGGGACAAGTTGTCCAGGCTATAGCCGCACAAATACATCACGCCAAAAGTGCCGATCAGCGACACAGGAACGGCCACACTGGGAATCAGTGCCGCATGGGCTTCGCGCAGGAACAAAAACACTACAAGAATGACCAGGGCTGTGGCAATAAGCAGCGTGCGCTCCACGTCATGCAGTGAAGCCCGGATGATGGGGGTGCGATCCATTACAACCGACAAATCAATGGCAGTTGGAATCGAGGCGCGCAGGTGCGGTATTAAAGCCCGGATCCGGTCGACGGTTTCGATGATGTTGGCATTGGGTTGTCGATTCACCAGCAACAGGATTGCACGGCGTTCGTTGGCAATGCCCAGATTGCGTAGGTCCTGCACGGAGTCATTGATTTCAGCAACGTCCGTCAAACGCACAGGTGCACCGTTGCGCCAGGCAATGATGAGGGGCCGGTACTCGTTGGCGTGCATGGCCTGGTCGTTGTCCTGAATCTGCCAGCGGCGCGTGTCGTCTTCCATGAATCCTTTGGGGCGATTGGTATTGGTGCTGGCAATCGCGATCCGGGCCTGTTCCACGCCGATGCCGTAATGATTAAGAGCCAAAGGACTCAGTTCAACCCGCACCGCGGGCAGAGAACTGCCCCCCACTGTTACCTGGCCGACTCCGTCGACCTGCGATAGACGTTGTGCAAGAATTGTGGAGGCAGCATCATAAATTTCTCCAGCGCTAAGGGTGGACGAGGTCAACGCCATGATCAGAATCGGCGCATCGGCCGGGTTGACCTTACGATAGATGGGATTGAGCGGTAAATTCGCAGGTAGCAGCGCACTGGCCGAATTGATGGCGGCCATCACATCCCTTGCGGCACCATTGATGTTTCGTTCCAGGTTGAAGATGAGGCTTAATACAGTCTGTCCCGTCGAACTGTTGGAAGTGATTTCCTCGACGCCGGCGATTCGGCCCAACGTGCGTTCAAGGGGTGTTGCAACCGTGGCCGCCATGGTTTCCGGACTGGCGCCAGGTAGGCTTACCTGAACGCTCACCGCCGGAAAATCCACCTGCGGAAGAGGCGCCACGGGCAGAAGATTAAAGGCAACCAGCCCCGATAGGGTGATGGCAGCGGTCAGTAGCGTGGTCGCGATGGGACGGCGGATGAAGATCCCGGTGAGGCTCATGATGCTTTGCCGCGTGAAACCAGGCGATCCATGGCAAGATAAATGACAGGGGTAGTGAACAGAGTCAGCAGTTGGCTTGCCAGGAGACCGCCCACCATGGTTACGCCCAGGGGCTGCCTTAACTCAGCTCCTATGCCGCTGCCCAGCATGAGGGGAAGTGCTGCGAAAAGGGCAGAAAAGGTAGTCATCAATATCGGGCGAAAGCGCAGCAAGCAGGCCTGCCTGATCGCTTCGAGCGCGCTTAATCCCTGATTTCTCTGTGCATCAAGGGCGAAATCGATCATCATGATCGCGTTCTTCTTGACGATCCCGATCAGCAGGATAATACCGATAATGCCAAGCACTCCGAGGTCGTTGCCGGTGAGGCTAAGTGCCAGGAGCGCTCCGACCCCGGCAGAGGGCAGGGTGGACAGAATCGTGATTGGGTGAATATAGCTTTCATAAAGCACTCCAAGCACGATGTACATGGTCACTATGGCAGCCAAAACCAGCAGCAATGTGGAGGATAGCGATTTCTGGTAGGCACGGGCTGCCCCTTGAAACTGTGCCTCAATGCTGTCAGGAAGATGAATGTCCTGTTCGGCAGCATTGATGGCGTCCACCGCTTCGCCCAGCGACACCCCCTGGCTTAGATTGAAAGAGATGGTCGAGGAAGGAAACTGACCCAGATGATTGATCGAGAGCGGGCTGCTGCGCTCTGAAATCTGGACCAGTTCGCTTAAGGGCACCTGAACGTTACCACCGCCGGTGGCAGTAATCGGGCCTGATGTAGTAGCAGCTCCTGGCGTGTTGGTGGCATTGGGCACAAGGGCTGGCCCCAGCCCCCCGACGCTCACTGCCCCCGGAAGGGCGCCCGTGACATAGATCTTGTCAAGCTGTTTTGGATTCTGACGAAACTCGGGCTGTACTTCCAACACCACGCGGTACTGATTGGACTGGGTGAAAATGGTGGAAATGATGCGCTGCCCGAAAGCGTCGTAGAGCGCGTTGTCGATGG